>Ga0068705_10001987_pt1 | contig 10259 bp, 15 predicted proteins | sample YNPMSTMetaG_FD_65631 | JGI IMG/M metagenome (GOLD analysis project Ga0068705, IMG submission 65631) | Anoxygenic and chlorotrophic microbial mat microbial communities from Yellowstone National Park, USA - YNP MS-T MetaG | ecosystem: Environmental > Aquatic > Thermal springs > Hot (42-90C) >... | reverse complement strand
GCGCGCCGCCGTTTCAGTGCTCTTCAACGAGCCGAAATTGCTGAAATCGACATCGTTGATGTGGATCGCACAGACGACTGGGGTTTCAGTGCTCTTCAACGAGCCGAAATTGCTGAAATGGCAGAGGGCGCGTGGATCGGGAGCGTCGCCGTCGTAGTTTCAGTGCTCTTCAACGAGCCGAAATTGCTGAAATGGAATACGTTGACGATTTCATAAATCGCTTGTACAAGTTTCAGTGCTCTTCAACGAGCCGAAATTGCTGAAATTGGCGCAGTATGAGACGGAAGCGGCGTCGTTGGTGGGTTTCAGTGCTCTTCAACGAGCCGAAATTGCTGAAATAGTACGGCGTTGGTGGTTCTGGCGATGCAGCGCGGTGTTTCAGTGCTCTTCAACGAGCCGAAATTGCTGAAATCCAGCACTCGCGCTAACATCTGAACAACCGTCTCGGTTTCAGTGCTCTTCAACGAGCCGAAATTGCTGAAATTTTGCGCTGTTCCTCACGCTGCTGCCGACACTGATCGAGTGTTTCAGTGCTCTTCAACGAGCCGAAATTGCTGAAATGAGTTCGAGGGTGAGACCCTCGGTGCAAGCTGGGAAGGTTTCAGTGCTCTTCAACGAGCCGAAATTGCTGAAATCTGATAACGACCCGACCAACACCCCCCGCGCCTTACCCGTTTCAGTGCTCTTCAACGAGCCGAAATTGCTGAAATCGGGTTTGGGCGGGTTACGTCGCAACGACCGACGCGCGTTTCAGTGCTCTTCAACGAGCCGAAATTGCTGAAATCGCGCCCAGTCCACCGCGCGGCGCAGGTTGTCGCTGGTTTCAGTGCTCTTCAACGAGCCGAAATTGCTGAAATCGCTCGTTGATGCCGCGTGAGCGACTCGCTCTCTGGTTTCAGTGCTCTTCAACGAGCCGAAATTGCTGAAATGCAGCGAGAGTCGCCGTCACACGCCGATTGCACACGAGTTTCAGTGCTCTTCAACGAGCCGAAATTGCTGAAATCACTGTCGCGCTGGCGGAGCGCTGGTCGCAGGTCGCGTTTCAGTGCTCTTCAACGAGCCGAAATTGCTGAAATCGATCCCGAACAGCACAGCATCGAGTTGGGCGCGCTGTTTCAGTGCTCTTCAACGAGCCGAAATTGCTGAAATTCTTCCAGATTGAGCGCCTTAATCTCGTAGCGCTCGGTGTTTCAGTGCTCTTCAACGAGCCGAAATTGCTGAAATCGCGCTCTCGGGGCAGGGCACGAATGATCTCGGTCAGTTTCAGTGCTCTTCAACGAGCCGAAATTGCTGAAATCCATACCACCCGCGCGCCCCTGATTAATGGCGGCCGTTTCAGTGCTCTTCAACGAGCCGAAATTGCTGAAATTCTCGAATGTTCGGCAAGTTCTGAACTTAATCGTGAAGTTTCAGTGCTCTTCAACGAGCCGAAATTGCTGAAATGGGACGGAACGCAGGCGCGGGTTTGGCTTCAGAAAGGTTTCAGTGCTCTTCAACGAGCCGAAATTGCTGAAATCGGAGGCGGAAATGAAACTCGATGTTCTGTTGATAACGTTTCAGTGCTCTTCAACGAGCCGAAATTGCTGAAATTCTCTTTGTGCGTATCCTCACCTGCGGGATGTCGCCGTTTCAGTGCTCTTCAACGAGCCGAAATTGCTGAAATTCGCCGAGGCGGTCGCTTGGGGAACTGAGGAATGCGTTTCAGTGCTCTTCAACGAGCCGAAATTGCTGAAATCGGGATGATGCTCTTGGTCAACATGCGGCGCCCGGGTTTCAGTGCTCTTCAACGAGCCGAAATTGCTGAAATCGAGCGCTATTTCCACGATCTGCAACATGCGTACGGTTTCAGTGCTCTTCAACGAGCCGAAATTGCTGAAATGAAAAGGTGTTGGTGACGGATATTATCCGATTACTCAAGGTTTCAGTGCTCTTCAACGAGCCGAAATTGCTGAAATCTATAACGAAAACTTATAGTTGTGCGGATACGAGCAGTTTCAGTGCTCTTCAACGAGCCGAAATTGCTGAAATCGAAACCAGGCGCGCATTTGTTGGTGATGATTCAGTTTCAGTGCTCTTCAACGAGCCGAAATTGCTGAAATGGATCAGATCATCCGGTTGATCCGGGATCAACAGACGTTTCAGTGCTCTTCAACGAGCCGAAATTGCTGAAATCCCGCACCGAGTTTGGTTATATGTGTGGAACTACGCCAGTTTCAGTGCTCTTCAACGAGCCGAAATTGCTGAAATCCCGGCTCTATGAGCGCATTGCGCCCATCATCGAGGCGTGTTTCAGTGCTCTTCAACGAGCCGAAATTGCTGAAATCGCGATCCGGCACGTACAACCGAGAGCGCGGGAGCGGTTTCAGTGCTCTTCAACGAGCCGAAATTGCTGAAATTCCAGCCCGGTTTGGGTGTGTAGTAGGTAGTTAAATGTTTCAGTGCTCTTCAACGAGCCGAAATTGCTGAAATTGTACTTATAGCCTATGACAGGTACGGTCACTGCGACGTTTCAGTGCTCTTCAACGAGCCGAAATTGCTGAAATCTTGGACGCGCTCCCCGCGCGATTGGACGCGATAAGTTTCAGTGCTCTTCAACGAGCCGAAATTGCTGAAATGGGCGCGCCCTCGGTACTCCAGTTTGGCGCGTAGCCGAGGTTTCAGTGCTCTTCAACGAGCCGAAATTGCTGAAATTCGAGTTCAGGACTGGATCGCGATAAGATCAGGTATCGGTTTCAGTGCTCTTCAACGAGCCGAAATTGCTGAAATCGCTCTTGATGACTGGGTTCAGCGGCGTATCGTCTGTTTCAGTGCTCTTCAACGAGCCGAAATTGCTGAAATATTGGTGACGACCGCGCTGACCCAAGCCCGCGCGCTGCGTTTCAGTGCTCTTCAACGAGCCGAAATTGCTGAAATTCCCCTCACTGAAGGACGCTGAGGCAGTGTTCTGGCGTTTCAGTGCTCTTCAACGAGCCGAAATTGCTGAAATAGATTTTGATCGTATCCATAGCGGTTCTCCTTTCGGTGTTTCAGTGCTCTTCAACGAGCCGAAATTGCTGAAATTCAACGCGCCCGCCGGTGGTTGTGTCGATCCGTCGCTGTTTCAGTGCTCTTCAACGAGCCGAAATTGCTGAAATCGGTGCGGTCTTCCGCAACGTCCGCGCGTGCGTCGGTTTCAGTGCTCTTCAACGAGCCGAAATTGCTGAAATCGGGTTTTCCGGTCGTAGGTACTACGTCTATCGAAGTTTCAGTGCTCTTCAACGAGCCGAAATTGCTGAAATCCAATCCCCACCGTTTTCGGGTGTACACGTCGCCGAGGTTTCAGTGCTCTTCAACGAGCCGAAATTGCTGAAATAGATAACCGCGCGTAAGCGCTACTACCGGGTAGCGCGTTTCAGTGCTCTTCAACGAGCCGAAATTGCTGAAATTTACCTCGTAGCGACATATGATCTTGCTACTGTTGGTTTCAGTGCTCTTCAACGAGCCGAAATTGCTGAAATTTGGTCGGGTTGTTTCCAAGCGTGTACTGCCGCAGCGAGTTTCAGTGCTCTTCAACGAGCCGAAATTGCTGAAATGCGCGGCTTCCGCCTAGCCCTATCCGTTACCGGCTACCGTTTCAGTGCTCTTCAACGAGCCGAAATTGCTGAAATGTGCTGATGGATATCGTTGTCGTAGTTATACCGATAGGTTTCAGTGCTCTTCAACGAGCCGAAATTGCTGAAATCGTCGTCTTTGGAGCGCGGCAGCGTCTGGGATTTGTGTTTCAGTGCTCTTCAACGAGCCGAAATTGCTGAAATGCTGCGCGCTGAACTGCGTTGACGAACCCAGCGCAAGTTTCAGTGCTCTTCAACGAGCCGAAATTGCTGAAATACCAGCGCGACATCACCATACTCACGCGCGATCTGTAGTTTCAGTGCTCTTCAACGAGCCGAAATTGCTGAAATTCAACACCTCCTCGACGAAGTCCGCGCGAAATCGAGGTTTCAGTGCTCTTCAACGAGCCGAAATTGCTGAAATTCCCCCGCAGCGCCGGGTACTGCTTGAGCAGTTCCGCGTTTCAGTGCTCTTCAACGAGCCGAAATTGCTGAAATGAAGATAGACGAGATCGTACACGTCGATCTGCTCGACGGTTTCAGTGCTCTTCAACGAGCCGAAATTGCTGAAATCAGAAAGTCGCCGAACGATCCGCCGTCTTCCGTAGCGTTTCAGTGCTCTTCAACGAGCCGAAATTGCTGAAATGCATCCGGGTGACGAACGGAACGCTGATGGCGTCCGAGTTTCAGTGCTCTTCAACGAGCCGAAATTGCTGAAATACACCAGTCGTTGAGACCGTCCGTCCAGCGCGCGTAAAGTTTCAGTGCTCTTCAACGAGCCGAAATTGCTGAAATCGTCGGCGTTGGGCGTCCAGCGCGCGCTTGCGCCGACGCGGTTTCAGTGCTCTTCAACGAGCCGAAATTGCTGAAATCGATCACCGCGCGCTGGGGGTACAGCATCAATCCGCGTTTCAGTGCTCTTCAACGAGCCGAAATTGCTGAAATCAATCGTTTCCCGCGTCGCCGCGCCGCCGGTTCGACGCGGTTTCAGTGCTCTTCAACGAGCCGAAATTGCTGAAATCTGGCGCGTCTACCAGACCGCGCTGGAAGACCCACGCGTTTCAGTGCTCTTCAACGAGCCGAAATTGCTGAAATGCGGAAGTCTTCGCGCACCTTGATCCCCAGCGCGGCGTGGGTTTCAGTGCTCTTCAACGAGCCGAAATTGCTGAAATCGAGGTACGCGGTCGCCGCGCCGACTGCACCGAAGAGTTTCAGTGCTCTTCAACGAGCCGAAATTGCTGAAATCACGCGGTTCTGTTCGACGAGATCGAGGAACTCATGTTTCAGTGCTCTTCAACGAGCCGAAATTGCTGAAATCACACCGACCTCTTGCGCGGCGACGCGCGACGGCGAAGTTTCAGTGCTCTTCAACGAGCCGAAATTGCTGAAATCGCATACGGGCTGCCGTATGAGCGACTGATTGCGCGTTTCAGTGCTCTTCAACGAGCCGAAATTGCTGAAATTGTAGCACTTCGCCGCCTCCGCCAACCACTGCGTTTTACGTTTCAGTGCTCTTCAACGAGCCGAAATTGCTGAAATGCCCAAACGTTCGAGCCGTCGCCGCCGACGCAGCGAGTTTCAGTGCTCTTCAACGAGCCGAAATTGCTGAAATGGAGGTAAGCAAAATGCTCAAGTCGGTCAAGATCGAAGTTTCAGTGCTCTTCAACGAGCCGAAATTGCTGAAATGTTGCTCGGCGAGTTCCTTTACCGCCACTGGAACGGTTTCAGTGCTCTTCAACGAGCCGAAATTGCTGAAATGTCCGCTGGTCGCCGCGCGGTCTGGTCACCGGCGCGTGTTTCAGTGCTCTTCAACGAGCCGAAATTGCTGAAATCCATCTGAGAACGGATGGTGTTGAGCGATGCGACAAGTTTCAGTGCTCTTCAACGAGCCGAAATTGCTGAAATTGTCGAGCACAAGATCGTAGTAGCGGTAGCCGATGATGTTTCAGTGCTCTTCAACGAGCCGAAATTGCTGAAATTCACGCCGCCGCCGTCTGGCGACGATGTGTCCTGGGAGTTTCAGTGCTCTTCAACGAGCCGAAATTGCTGAAATCGTCAGCGTCAGTTCGACCGGTTCTCGCTTCCCGAGTTTCAGTGCTCTTCAACGAGCCGAAATTGCTGAAATACCAGCGAAACGCGATGTCCCACCGACAGTACGCGGTTTCAGTGCTCTTCAACGAGCCGAAATTGCTGAAATGTATACTTTAGGCACAGTAATCAATCATTCAGTTAGGGTTTCAGTGCTCTTCAACGAGCCGAAATTGCTGAAATGCCCGCAGCACCACAATCTCATCTTTGCCCCGCTTCGTTTCAGTGCTCTTCAACGAGCCGAAATTGCTGAAATTCACTGCCGCCAGCCAGCCCGCTAATTCCCCGCGCGTGTTTCAGTGCTCTTCAACGAGCCGAAATTGCTGAAATTCACGCCCTCATCGGTCAGTTCCAACGCGCCGTAGCCGATGTTTCAGTGCTCTTCAACGAGCCGAAATTGCTGAAATAGCCGCACGCCGCCGACCAGCGCGCTTGATTCGACGTTGTTTCAGTGCTCTTCAACGAGCCGAAATTGCTGAAATCGTTCTGCCGCGCATCGTCATGCGGTTCCCCCCGAAGTTTCAGTGCTCTTCAACGAGCCGAAATTGCTGAAATTTTCCACCGGCGCCGGCGGCGAGCCGAGAATCCAGGGTTTCAGTGCTCTTCAACGAGCCGAAATTGCTGAAATCTGTACCGGCAGATAGCGCCAGTCGTTGTCCCATGGTTTCAGTGCTCTTCAACGAGCCGAAATTGCTGAAATTATCCGCGACACCTACGCGACTTCGACTACGACACCGAGTTTCAGTGCTCTTCAACGAGCCGAAATTGCTGAAATTTTCCGACAACGCCAAGTTCAGGCTGTTTCGCTTTCCGTTTCAGTGCTCTTCAACGAGCCGAAATTGCTGAAATTTTTTATTTTCCCTCTTGACAACCGCGCTTCGTTGGTTTCAGTGCTCTTCAACGAGCCGAAATTGCTGAAATCCCGCCCCGATCTTTGGCATCACGAAACGAATTCGAAGTTTCAGTGCTCTTCAACGAGCCGAAATTGCTGAAATTTCTCTTTGTTACTATCCGTATAGATATAAACAAATTGCCGTTTCAGTGCTCTTCAACGAGCCGAAATTGCTGAAATTCCGTGGCGTATACGTATTGGCTGATCACGCCCGACGTTTCAGTGCTCTTCAACGAGCCGAAATTGCTGAAATGGCGACTTTCGGCGCGTCCTGAAGCCGAATATCACCAGTTTCAGTGCTCTTCAACGAGCCGAAATTGCTGAAATACGGACTGGCAGTATTCGATGTGCTGCGCACGCCCTCGTTTCAGTGCTCTTCAACGAGCCGAAATTGCTGAAATTGCATCATTAGCGTCACCAACGCACCCGCGCGAAGTGTTTCAGTGCTCTTCAACGAGCCGAAATTGCTGAAATACGTCTACGGTACTCGCGTTCGCGGCGGACGCGAGGGTTTCAGTGCTCTTCAACGAGCCGAAATTGCTGAAATTGCCGCTGCGTCTCCAGAAAACCCGCGTCCACCCGGACGTTTCAGTGCTCTTCAACGAGCCGAAATTGCTGAAATCCGCTGCGTCGCCAGACGAACCGTCGCCACTCTGACGTTTCAGTGCTCTTCAACGAGCCGAAATTGCTGAAATTAAGGAGGTGTACAATGCTCAAGTCGGTAAAGATCGAAGTTTCAGTGCTCTTCAACGAGCCGAAATTGCTGAAATCCAACCGTCCCGAACCCGCAAAAAGCGCCGAAATCGTTTCAGTGCTCTTCAACGAGCCGAAATTGCTGAAATGCGGGGGAGGAGGTCGATGAACGTCAGCGGCAAAAGTTTCAGTGCTCTTCAACGAGCCGAAATTGCTGAAATTTGTATGAATGACGTCATCGCGTGGATTGTTGCTGCGTTTCAGTGCTCTTCAACGAGCCGAAATTGCTGAAATCGGTCTGCCATTCCATCTCCTCACCTCCCCTTCAGTGTTTCAGTGCTCTTCAACGAGCCGAAATTGCTGAAATGTTGATTTCGGGGGTGTTCGGCGACTGCGGAAGGGCGAGTTTCAGTGCTCTTCAACGAGCCGAAATTGCTGAAATGCTGCGGCTGTGGTTCGCGGCGTTGCTCAACGAGCGCGGTTTCAGTGCTCTTCAACGAGCCGAAATTGCTGAAATCAAACACGCGCGAGTACGTCGCGTCCTTCGCGGGCGTTTCAGTGCTCTTCAACGAGCCGAAATTGCTGAAATGATACTCCTATCCCCGCGGAATACCGCATCCGCGCGGGTTTCAGTGCTCTTCAACGAGCCGAAATTGCTGAAATGTTCTGAAGCCCTATCCGCCTCTTCAGCCCGTCCCAGTTTCAGTGCTCTTCAACGAGCCGAAATTGCTGAAATGCGGTTCGGGAGGGTGTGAGATGCGAATACGGCAAATGTTTCAGTGCTCTTCAACGAGCCGAAATTGCTGAAATTGCGTCGTCAAAGCCAAAAGCGCTGCACAGAAGAATGTTTCAGTGCTCTTCAACGAGCCGAAATTGCTGAAATTTGCAACCGAGGTGCTGGACGGCTGGACGTACGACTGTTTCAGTGCTCTTCAACGAGCCGAAATTGCTGAAATGCCCGCTCCGGCGATTGCTGCCGCCGCGCGGATCGCGTGTTTCAGTGCTCTTCAACGAGCCGAAATTGCTGAAATTCAGCGTGTCCCACGCTGCGAAGATCGCAGCCGCAGCAAGTTTCAGTGCTCTTCAACGAGCCGAAATTGCTGAAATCGCAGCCGATCCCGTCGCAGCGCTGGCGGCGCAGATCGTTTCAGTGCTCTTCAACGAGCCGAAATTGCTGAAATTCACCGCTGCCGCGCAGTTTATTCAAGCTGCAATCGGTTTCAGTGCTCTTCAACGAGCCGAAATTGCTGAAATAGACCGGATCGTTCCGCTCAACTACGAACTTCTGATCGTTTCAGTGCTCTTCAACGAGCCGAAATTGCTGAAATGGAGCAGACATCCTCGCGTTTGCAAAACGAACGTGGGAGTTTCAGTGCTCTTCAACGAGCCGAAATTGCTGAAATAATGCGGCGCGGTCGATCCGCGTCGTCGGGTCGTACAACGTTTCAGTGCTCTTCAACGAGCCGAAATTGCTGAAATCGTACAACCGCAGCATCACAATCCTCCAGCGTGACCTGTAGTTTCAGTGCTCTTCAACGAGCCGAAATTGCTGAAATCAAGACGGGCGACTTGCGGTTGCGGGCGGCGCGTGTTTCAGTGCTCTTCAACGAGCCGAAATTGCTGAAATACGCATACGGCGCATACGCAGCGCACTGCGTCGTACGTTTCAGTGCTCTTCAACGAGCCGAAATTGCTGAAATCGTCCTTATCAACCTAGCGCGCAAGTACGGCTTTGAGTTTCAGTGCTCTTCAACGAGCCGAAATTGCTGAAATAGTACGCTCAGTGTGGTTTCGGTTAGTGTTTTGATGGTTTCAGTGCTCTTCAACGAGCCGAAATTGCTGAAATGGGGATCAGCGTTGACGAGTTCCACCGAATGCGAGACTCGTTTCAGTGCTCTTCAACGAGCCGAAATTGCTGAAATAGGATATGCATCTTGTAGATGCAAACATCTATGATGAGCGTTTCAGTGCTCTTCAACGAGCCGAAATTGCTGAAATGGTTCCGCACCGCGCCGAAGCGTGCATTGAGGTCGGTTTCAGTGCTCTTCAACGAGCCGAAATTGCTGAAATTTTGTGGCGCGGTACCCGCGGCTGCTCCCAATCGGACGTTTCAGTGCTCTTCAACGAGCCGAAATTGCTGAAATGTTGGCGACCTCCATCGGCCACGGGTACGCCGACGAGTTTCAGTGCTCTTCAACGAGCCGAAATTGCTGAAATATGCAGGAACGATGCAGGAACGATGCAGCACGGGTGCGTTTCAGTGCTCTTCAACGAGCCGAAATTGCTGAAATATAGCATCGCGCTGCATGCAGGCGAAAGCGGCATTGAGTTTCAGTGCTCTTCAACGAGCCGAAATTGCTGAAATCGGATACGTCGGATTGTCGGATCGAATATGAATCACGGTTTCAGTGCTCTTCAACGAGCCGAAATTGCTGAAATCATTGATTGGCGATGTCGGCGAACGACTCGGTCGACCGTTTCAGTGCTCTTCAACGAGCCGAAATTGCTGAAATTTGAGACGACGAACGCCCGACCCCCTTGCGGGAGCCGTTTCAGTGCTCTTCAACGAGCCGAAATTGCTGAAATCTAAGCGGCGGGAGCTACCCCAGCGCCGAAGATTGGTTTCAGTGCTCTTCAACGAGCCGAAATTGCTGAAATGTCGCTGGGCGCGGCGCTGATCGACGGAATACGCAGCGGTTTCAGTGCTCTTCAACGAGCCGAAATTGCTGAAATAAGGCGTATGCGCCACCCGGCGCGCGCTGTGTTTATAGGTTTCAGTGCTCTTCAACGAGCCGAAATTGCTGAAATCGTAACGATGCCGCGCTCGTCGACGACAATGTCGACGTTTCAGTGCTCTTCAACGAGCCGAAATTGCTGAAATAACGCAAAAGTCGTAATTCGACGCATCACGAGCGAAAGTTTCAGTGCTCTTCAACGAGCCGAAATTGCTGAAATTTTCGGCGCGTCGAAACACATCCGAAGACGGATTCGGTTTC
>Ga0068705_10001983_pt1 | contig 10266 bp, 9 predicted proteins | sample YNPMSTMetaG_FD_65631 | JGI IMG/M metagenome (GOLD analysis project Ga0068705, IMG submission 65631) | Anoxygenic and chlorotrophic microbial mat microbial communities from Yellowstone National Park, USA - YNP MS-T MetaG | ecosystem: Environmental > Aquatic > Thermal springs > Hot (42-90C) >... | reverse complement strand
TAATTTTTGGTTGATTCATTTTACATACACCAATTTAATTGTCTGAGATTTCCCTTTGAAAGAAAGTTTCGCAAAATAAACTCCGCTCGATAACCCAAACTTATCTGCGTTGAATTCAATTTCATAATTTGCTGTTGATATGAAATCGTCCATCAAGCAGGTAATTTCTTTACCAAGAATATCGTAAATGGTAAGCTTTACATTTTCTTTTCGGTAAGGATTTTGAACATCAGTCAAAATGTAAAAACTGATTCGTGTCGAGGCGTTGAAAGGATTTGGATAATTAGAAAGAATTCTAAAATCTTCAATAGAAAGTTTCTCATCTTTAACTTCTGAAACTTGTCCAGCATAAATAATTCTAATTGCATCTGCTGTGATTGTCCCGTTTCCTTTTGCAAGAAGTCTAACTTTAATCTGATCATTATTAGAGACAATTACTGAATCAAGTAGATTCCACAATCCACCATTTTGCTGTTGATTTACTTTTTTGGATTTAAAGTAATTCGAAGTATTGATCTGATATTCAGCATCGGTCGCTGAAGTAGCTAAATCCTGCCACATTGCATAAACAAAATATTTTCCTTCGCTCAAATGAGGAGAAGTCCACTCAACATACTGACTTTCATCTCCAGGTAAAATGTAAAGGAAGCTTTCACCATAATAATTCCAGAAAGAATTCGAAGTGGATAAGTTCCAGTTTCCAGCGATGGTTGCATTTGTATTATCAACAATAAATCTCTTTGGATGATTGATGCCGAGATATTCCATAATTCCATAAACGGTCTGCTTTCCAAACAAATTAAGAATAGAGTTATCAATCCACTGACCATTTGAAAAATAAGTGTATGGCGTTTCATAAGTCAGAGCTAAAATTTTATCACCCCAATTTGCCCACATCCAACCTTCTGGGAAATAAGCTTGAAGATTTGAATAACTAAAATCAGATGGTTTTATAAACTCACTACTCCCTGCTTGAAGATTGGCAAATTGCATTTGCTTACGGTAAAAATAATCTGATGTGGACGAAGCAGTATGTATCCAGAAAGTTGCATAGTTAGCAACCTGAGAATGCATATTGAGTGCGACATAAATTCGATTTTGAGATAAAATACTTTGTAGAAAATTTTTAGTGTGAATTACTTCTTTTGGTGTTTGATTTTGTGGTAAGTTCCATGACCTTTCAATATCAACATTGTTTGCATTAACTCTCGATTTACCTAAATAAACTCCATCAGGATTAATAAATGGCAAGATGAACCATTTAATTTTTGTTCTTAAATAAGCAGCAACATCATCATCGGAAAGAAAATAATCTATCATTCCATCAAGATGATAAGAAGAAGGTGTTTCTGATGGATGAGTCCTACCATGTGTCCATACAAAAAACTTCTGCGAATCCGGAACTGTGAAATCTGTGATAGTCAGAACAATCAACGGGCGGTTCTGTTCTGAATAACCAATTGTATCAATCTTTACATAAGGACTATTGACTAATTGATTGATTTTTTCCGTCAATTGCGCAACAGAATATGGGACATAATAAGCGACATAAACAGAATCCTCGGTGTATGTTTTTCGGAAAACATTTTTCTGTGGGCTTTCGGTTGCAGTAAATCTAATCCAATTCTTATTGTCATATGAATACATCGGTCGAGTTGCATCAGAATTAAGTATTGTCACAGAAACATATCTGTTCTTAACATTTTTCATTTTGAAGTAAAACCATCTACCTACAATATCAGAATTAACTCTAACGGAAAAATTAATTGAGTCATTTGTGGTGACTGATTGAAGATTACCACTATCAAAGTTCGCTTCGAAAATTATTTGAGCTAACCCAGTAGAGGTAAAAAGGAGGTAAAAGATTAATGGTAAAAATTTTCTCATAGCTTATAATTTGTTTTACAAATTTATGATTGATTGAAGTGTGAACAAAAGAGGAGATAGTAGAAATTATTCAAGATTAAAGTTTGAGCAAAATACATCAAACCACTCAAGAGAGATTAAGTCAAAAATTTTTTGAATATCAATTGAAAAATTTTTCCCAACATCTAAACGAAATTTATCATTTCCAAAATCAGCATTGCCGTAAACGACAATGCTTTTCAAACAAAGCATCATAAATGATGCTGAACATTAAAAATTTTACTCTCAAATCCCATCATAAAAATAAAAAGCACTTATCTCCACGACGAAGATAAGTGCTTCTTAAAAAGAGCTTAAGTAAAGTTTATTCTCGTTCGTACATTTCTTTTATCAAATTAGCATAGCGTTCTTCAATAACTTTTCGTCTGACTTTCAAAGTTGGTGTTAATTCGCCATCTTCGATTGTAAATGGCTTATCGAGTATGACAAACTTCCTTATTCTCTCATAGTTTGCCAGATTCTTTTGCAATGTCTGAATATCTTTCTCTATCAATTTATATATCTCAGGATGATGAGCTAAATCTTCCACTCTTTCGTATGGAATTTTATGTGCATCGGCATATTCTCGAATTGCTTCAAAGTCTGGAGTAATCAACGCAGAGAGGAATGTTTTGTTATCACCAATCAGAACAAACTGGTCAATGAACTTACTTCTTGTGAAAAGACTCTCGAGTTGTTGTGGTGCAATGTATTTACCACCAGAAGTTTTGAAGAGATGCTTCTTGCGATCCGTAATTCTCAAGAATCCCTGTTTATCAAATTCACCGATATCTCCAGTATGAAGCCAACCATCTTTATCAATTGCTTCTTCGGTGGCTTTCTTATTTTTATAATAACCTTTCATAATATTTGGACCACGAGCAAGAATTTCGCCATCTTCAGCAATTTTGACTTCAACTCCAGGAATTGGTTTACCAACGGTTCCGAACTTATAATCATCAAGACGATTGCAAGTAATAACTGGACTTGATTCAGTCAATCCATAACCTTCAATGATTAAAATTCCCATTGCTTCAAAGAATTCACCAATTTCCTGAGGCAGAGCAGCACCACCACTAACAAAGAATCTCAATCTTCCACCAGTTGCTGCTCTGATTTTATGAAACACAAGTTTTTCGGCAAGCTTGTACTTTGCTGTCAAGAATGGATTTAATTTCTTCTCTTTTTTTGCCTGATGATATTTTTTTCCAACCTCGAGTGCCCAGTAAAATATTTTTTGCTTAGCTGGTGGTGATGAATCGACATTTTTCATAACTCGTGAATGAATTCTCTCAAACAAACGAGGCACTGAGGTCATAATTGTCGGTTTAACTTCCTGTAAATCTTTTGCAACTGTATCAATTGATTGAGCATAAGCAATCAAACATCCTGCTGAAAATGCTGTATAATATCCAGCCATTCTTTCAAATGAGTGAGATAGTGGAAGGAATGAAAGGAAAATGTCGTTGTGGTCAGCTGGAATTACTTGGAGAGCAGCTTTAACATTACTAACAAAGTTGTTGTGAGTTAACATTACTCCTTTTGGTTCTCCGGTCGTACCTGATGTATAAATAAGAGTTGCAAGATCTTCAGGTTTTGCTTTTTTCATCTCTTCATCAAGAATAGCTTCATATTTTGAAGCTTCTGCTTTCCCTCTTTCAACTATCTGTTGAAATGTAAATACTCCTTCTTCTGCATCTTTCTCATTCATTACTATAATGTATTTCAGCGACTTAACATTATTCTGAATTTTCTGCACTTTCGTCAGCTGAAGTTTATTTGAAACAATAACAGCTTTACATTCAGCATCATTCATTATATACTCAATTGTGTTTGATGTTGAAGAAGGATACATTGGAACATCTACTGCCCCAATGGAAAGAATAGCGAGATCAGAGAAAACCCATTCAGGTCTATTCTCTGAAATAATTCCTACCATATCGCCTCGCTTTATCCCAAGAGAAAGTAGACCCATTGCAAAATTTCGAACGATTTCCCTCAGCTCTTTGTAAGTTATGCCCACCCATTGATTTTGCACTTTGTGCATTAGAGCTGGTCGCTCAAGGTTTATGAAATGTTTTGTAATTCTATCGTACATTTCTACGATAGTAGAGAAATCAGTAACAGTTGGCATATTAGCTCTCCTCTTTTATTAAGCAAAATAAATTGATATTAGTTAATTATCAAGCACACTGAATTCAATAAAGGAGAATAATTAGTCAAACAATTTTTTGAATATTGATTTAAGGAGGGAATTAAAACACTTTGATTGCAAAATCTTTTTTGCTGACTTTAAAATGGAAGAATTGAATAAGTTGAGATAATTATTTCTTCCAAACTTTTTTGTTCTTTCCTCTGATAGATCGATCAATTTGATTTAGTTCAATTCTAAGGCTATAAAATTTTTTTGAATTAATTCATCAGATCTTGATTTTTAATTATCGAGGAATAAAAACAACCAGCCAATTAAAAGTCAAGTTTACTTTTTCGAAAACAATTACTATGTTTGAACCAACTTTTAGAAATAACCATCTAACTTTTTGTCTTGACATTAAAATTTGAATTTGTTATTTCGTATCAAATTCTCACTAAAAATTTTTTAATGAAGTCGAACTAATAAAAAATCATTAACGGAGAGCATTATGAACCAGTCAAATACAAAATCAAAGGAAAAAATTTCTTTGAATGAGGATTTATTCAAGCAGGGAGGATTAAAGTTTAATTATGTCTTTTCCAAAAAGGGAGTACATCCTTTTGATGAAATAGAATGGGAACTTCGTGAAGCAAAAATCACAAATGAAAAAGGGCAAGTTGTATTTCATCAAAAAGATGTTGAAGTCCCCAAAAGCTGGTCGATGACTGCAACAAATGTAGTTGTCTCAAAATATTTTCATGGCCAGATAAACTCACCTGAGAGAGAGCGAAGTGTTAGGCAATTAGTCAACAGAGTTTCAAAAACAATTACAGAATGGGGAATTAAAGACGGTTATTTTGAAACTCCCGAAGACGCGCAGGCTTTCTATTCTGAATTGACTTATCTTCTAGTTAATCAGTATGGAAGTTTTAATAGCCCTGTGTGGTTTAATGTTGGAATTGAAGAAAAACCTCAATGCTCTGCCTGCTTTATTAACTCAGTCGAAGATACAATGGAATCCATACTTGAATTAGCAAAGACTGAGGGAATGCTTTTCAAATACGGAAGTGGAACGGGCTCAAATTTGAGTGTTTTAAGATCATCAAAAGAACCACTCAGCGGTGGAGGGATGGCTTCTGGTCCAGTTTCTTTTATGAAAGGATTTGATGCTTTTGCTGGTGTAATCAAAAGTGGCGGCAAAACCCGTCGTGCTGCTAAGATGGTAATCTTAAATGTTGATCATCCCGATATAATCGATTTCATCAACTGCAAAGCTGACGAAGAGAAAAAAGCTCACGCATTAATTCAAATGGGATACGATCCAGGCTTTAATGTTCCTGGTGGTGCATATGACAGTATCGCATATCAAAATGCAAATCATTCTGTTCGTGTAACTGATGAATTTATGCAAGCGGTAATTGAAGATAAAGAATGGCATACTAAAGCAGTTAAAACCGGAAAGATAATGGATACTTACCGGGCAAGAGGCATTATGGATCAAATCGCTCAAGCAGCCTGGATTTGTGGCGATCCTGGAATGCAATTCGATACTACAATCAATGACTGGCATACATGCCCAAATACTGCAAGAATTAATGCAAGTAATCCGTGCAGTGAATATATGTTCCTTGATGACTCAGCTTGTAATCTTGCCTCATTGAATTTAATGAAGTTTAGAAAAGAAGATGGATCTTTTGATATCGAAAAATTCAAATATGCCTGCGATATTTTCATAACAGCTCAAGAAATTATTGTTGATAATTCATCATATCCAACTAAAGCAATTGAAAAAAACAGTCACGAATATCGTCCACTTGGTCTTGGCTATGCAAATCTCGGTGCATTATTAATGGCTAATGGTCTTGCCTACGATAGTGACGAAGGTCGTGCGTTTGCTGCTGCAATCACTTCCATTATGACTGGAGAAGCTTACAGACAATCAGCCGTAATTGCGAGTAAAATTGGTCCTTTCAAAGGCTATGCAAAAAACCGTGAACCATTTTTGCGAGTAATGAATAAACATCTTTCTGCAGCAAGAAAAATTGACGGCACTTTGATCCCACTCGATCTTTACAACGAAGCTGTTGCTGTTTGGGAAGAGGCAATTAAACTCGGCGATCAATATGGTTTTAGAAATGCTCAGGTAACTGTTTTAGCTCCAACCGGAACAATTGGCTTTATGATGGATTGCGACACAACTGGAGTTGAACCTGACATTGCCCTCGTGAAATATAAAAAGTTAGTCGGCGGTGGAGTTTTTAAGATAGTTAACAATACTGTTCCACTTGCACTTGAAAAACTCGGTTATGATAGTGAGCAAATAGAACAAATCGTCGCTTATATTAATGCTAATGATACCATTGAAGGTGCACCATATTTATTAGAAAAACATCTTCCAATTTTTGATTGTGCTTTTAAACCAGCAAATGGAAAACGTTCAATTCATTATATGGGTCACATTAAAATGATGGCTGCTGTTCAGCCATTTCTCTCTGGCGCAATTTCAAAAACCGTCAATATGCCAAATGAAGTTACACCCGAAGACATTAAGAATGCATATATCGAAGCTTGGAAACTGGGCTTAAAAGCAATTGCAATTTATCGTGATGGTTGTAAATTGACTCAACCACTCAGTACTTCATTAAAGACAGATAAAAAAGTAAAAGTTGAAGAAAAAACTACTGTTGTAGAACAAAGACCAAGAAGAAGAAGATTACCTGACGAGAGGAAATCAATTACTCATAAGTTCAGTATCGGTGGTCATGAAGGTTATATAACTGTTGGAATGTATGAAGACGGAACACCGGGAGAAATCTTTATTGTTATGTCAAAAGAAGGAAGTACAATTTCTGGCGTAATGGATGCTTTTGCCACAGCAGTCTCTTTAGCTTTACAATATGGCGTTCCATTAAAAGTGCTTGTTGATAAATTTACTCATACACGATTTGAACCATCTGGATTTACAAACAACAAACAAATCCCAATTGCTAAATCTATTATGGATTATATATTCAGATGGTTGGCATTGAAATTCTTACCTGATGAAGCAATGAATTATTCTTCACTCGTTGAAACACCAGCATCAACACAAGAAGCAATTGAAAACTCAGTTATAGAACAACCAGAAAGTATAGAAAAATCATCAAATTCTATCGAACAAACAGAAAAAATGATTTTCGTTAGTCAGGCAGATGCGCCTCCATGTCCAGAATGTGGATCAATTATGGTGAGAAGTGGCAGTTGTTATAAATGCTTTGAATGTGGATCAACAAGTGGTTGTTCATAAAGAGTTCATCTTTAATTAATAAAAAAGCCTCGCACTTAGCGAGGCTTTTTTGTTTGTAAAAATCATCTATAAGTTTTCAATTTCCATTTGTTAAAGCGTAAACTTCTTCTACCCTCCTCGCACCAACAAATCTTCTATCATAGTAACCATCAGCCATTGAACTTACAGTTACACCATACTTGGTTGATGCATGAACGAAATAATTATCCCATAAATAGATTCCAACATGACCTGGATTTTGTCTTCTTCTTGTATTGAAAAAAACCAGATCACCAAATTGCAATTCATCTCTATTAACTGGCTTGCCAATTTTTATCTGCTGCAATGTTGATCGTGGAATATCGATATTAAAAGATTCCTGAAAGATCAACTGAGTAAAAGCACTACAATCAATTCCCTTTCGTGAAGTTCCACCATACTTATAAGGTGTACCAAGATAGTTAACTACTGTCATTAAAAACTTTTCGTAGTTCGTTGGATTGCTGTTTAATGTATCAATATTTCCTCTCCGAGATAGGATTTCTTTCACATCAAAAATGGGTTTCGACTGATCTTCCTGTATTATTTCTCTTAATTCTTCTTCGGTGAACTCAAGATCTGTCGCAAATCTTTGTGTGGAATCATTCTGTTGAACGGCTAATGCTCTTGCTATTCTTAAGGAATCAATGTAATGGTTTTTTGAATTATCTGAGGTTTTTGTTGCAAACCGAACTGGTCCATAACAAGCAGAAAAAATAAATGCTGTTGAAATGAACAGTAAAAACTTTCTCAATCTCTCTCCTCTCTTTGTTTAAAAATAAAAAAGGGTATGATGATTTACACATCATACCCGAAAGAAAATTTCTGATTATCCTAAGTAGGCTTTTAATGCTTTACTTCTTGAAGCGTGACGTAATCTTCGGATAGCTTTTTCTTTAATCTGACGAACTCTTTCACGAGTCAAATTAAATTTCTCACCAATTTCTTCTAATGTTAAAGAATGTTCGTGATTGAGTCCGAAGTACAATCTTATAACTTCAGCTTCTCTTTCTGTTAATGTAGAAAGAGCTCTTTCAATTTCCATCTTAAGAGATTCTTTCATTAAACCATGATCAGGAGCTGGCTGTTGATCATTTGTTATCACATCGAGTAATCTATTCTCTTCACCTGGAGCAAAAGGTGCATCAACAGAAACATGACGACCGGAAATTTTCAAAGTATCAGAAATTTCATTCACTGGAATGTTCAATTCTTCAGAAAGCTCTTCAGCACTTGGTTCTCTTTCAAATTCCTGCTCAAGGTTACTGAATGCTTTTCCAATTTTATTTAAAGCACCCACTCTGTTGAGCGGCAAACGAACAATTCTTGATTGTTCTGCCAAAGCTTGCAATATAGACTGACGAATCCACCACACTGCATAAGAGATGAATTTGAATCCTCTTGTCTCGTCAAATCTTTTTGCAGCCTTTATTAATCCAAGATTTCCTTCATTGATTAAATCACCCAGAGATAATCCCTGGTTCTGGTATTGCTTTGCAACACTAACAACGAATCTGAGATTCGCTTTGACCAGTTTTTCAAGAGCTTTCTGGTCACCTTTTTTAATTCGTTGAGCCAGTTCAATCTCTTCTTCTGCAGTGATAAGATCAACTTTACCAATCTCTTGCAAATATTTATCTAAAGATTGGCTCTCACGATTTGTGTATTGTTTTGTTATTCTCACCATATTTATCCCTTTAAATTTTTTCTACATCAATTCTATCGATAATGCCTACAATAGAAGCATCGACTGGAGCCATATCAACTGGTAATGGAATAACCGCCTCGGACGCAGTTATATACATAACAATTTCACCTGGACCTGCGCCCACAGTATCAATTGCTACTATTGGCTCCCCTGTTTTTTCCAATTTTGAATTAAGAGGTTGAATAAATTGCATTTTCATCGATTGCAGGGCTGGATACTTTTTTGTCGCCCAAATTGTTCCAATAACTTTTGCAAAAAACATTAGTTCTTTGCTGTCTCCAATTTTTCTTCTTTAATTACGATGTCCAGTTTATCAACAATTGCCATAATTACTGCATCAATTGGTTTATTTTTAGTGAATGTAGTTTGTCTTGCCGATGAGCCAGTCGCAACGAGAACAACTTCACCAACGCCTGCACCAACACTATCAACCGCAATTACAAAATTTTTCGTATCTGAATAATCCAAATTGATCTGACGAACAATTAAAAATTTGGCGCCAACAAGATTTTCGTCTTTTCTTGTTGCCCAGACTGTTCCTATTACTCTTCCTAAAATCAATATCCCACCATTATTTGTTAATTTTTAAGAGTTTTACATTATTATAATTTAAATATTTTTCATCATTAAAAGTAGTGAGGATTAATTTGTTCTGGACAGCCATCATAACAATTATTGCATCCCTCAAGTTCCAATCAAGACCACGAACTTTTAGTTCATTAATTAATTCAGCTACTTTTTCAGCATAACGGCTATGAATTCCAAGGACTTTAAATCCATACAGCAACATATCAGCATATTTTTTATTTTCTTTACCAGCGAGTTCGTACAATTCAATCGCATTTATAACTGTTGTAAAGCAATCATATCGGGTCATTAATTTCATCAAAGTCGATTCTTTTTCTTCTGTAATTAGATGATCGAAAAGTATATCGGTATCGACTAAAATTTGTTTCATTTTCTAATTTTTCCCTTAGATCTTACAAGACCTAATGCGATTTCAAGTGGAATTCTCTGAGTATTAGCAATCTTTTCGACAACTTTCTTAGAAATTTTCTCTTGCTTATAAATCTCATCAAAATCTGGATAAATTTTAATTTTAAATGATTTAATATTAGTTGATCTGAAAAATTGTAACGCTTCGTCATCAAAAACTGGCTTACCATTTATAATTTTAATCGTGAATTCTTTTTCTATCATAAGGTTATTTCTCTT
>Ga0068705_10001972_pt1 | contig 10291 bp, 9 predicted proteins | sample YNPMSTMetaG_FD_65631 | JGI IMG/M metagenome (GOLD analysis project Ga0068705, IMG submission 65631) | Anoxygenic and chlorotrophic microbial mat microbial communities from Yellowstone National Park, USA - YNP MS-T MetaG | ecosystem: Environmental > Aquatic > Thermal springs > Hot (42-90C) >... | reverse complement strand
GCTGAACGAAGAGGTCTGCAAGCAGCACCTGCGGGTCCCGGGCTGGTTTGAGCCCACGCCGCAATTCGACCGCTACATTGTGGACGAGTTCCGCCGCGGCGGGCCCTATCCCCACCTGGATGCCGAAGGCAAGCCGGTGGTCAGCGACTGACGCGGGCCAAGCTGTCATGCCATGCCGGGCGCCGGTGATGCCGCCGGCGCCCGCGATTCGGTTAGGCTGTAGGCGATGAGAGCAGAATCGCCTAGCCAGACGCAGGGTGAAATTGTGCGTCCCACCCGGCGCGGGTTCATCGCAGCCGCGGCCTCAGCCGGCGTTCCTTTGCTGGGGCTTGCCCGTGTCCAAGCCCAGTCCACATTAGCTCAGCTCCGGTCCGGCTGGCGGGAGCCGCCCCGGTCCTGCCGTCCTCACACGCGTTGGTGGTGGCCGGGGAGCGCCGTGACGCGGGATGGAATCGTCTGGCAGCTTGACCAGATGAAGGCGAACGGCATCGGCGGGGTTGAAATCATCGCGGTTTGGGAGTGGTACGAGAAGGGCAACATTCCCTATCTCTCTGAGGAGTGGCTGGAGATGGTGGGATTCACCATCGACCAGGCTGAGGCTCGCGGCATGGAGGTTGCCATCACCTTCGGGCCTGGCTGGGATTTCGGCGGCTTCTGGGTTCCGCCGCAGGAGCGCTCCAAGGTACTGGCCCCGTGCTGGCTGGACGTGGAAGGTCCGGCGCAGTTCGACGCGGAGCTCCCGCGCTATGACCGGTCCCGGATCCCCAAAGCGGGGCTGTTTGAGTATGTCACCGAACCGGAGGGCAACCCGGCGGATGCTCACCAGATCGTAGCCGTCGCCGCCGGGCGATGGAATGGCCGGGGAATGGAGGAATCCAGCCTCATCGACTTGTCCGGCCAGGTTAACGGCGAACGGCTGCGGTGGGCGGTTCCGGAGGGACGCTGGCGGATCACCGCCTTCCGGCTGGAGTACACCGGCCAGCAGAACTCCTCGCAGAACTTCCGGCCGCGCAACTGGGTTGTGGACCACTTCAACGCCGCCGCGATGCGGCGCTATTGCGAATTCTTGACGGGGACCTTCCGCCGCGCTTTTGGCAACCGCCTGGGCACAACCGTGGACTCGTTCTTCGGCGACAGCTTCGAGGTCGTCCCCCTGCCGGACACGATTCTGTGGAGTAACGGCCTGTTGGAAGCCTTCCGCGAGGCCAAGGGCTACGACCTGAGGCGATATTTGCCTGCCCTGTGGTGGGACATTGGAGAACTCACCCCGCGGGTGCGCTACGACGTGAATCACTTCCTGCACGAGGCGGCGCTTGAGTCGGTGTTCCGCACCCTGCGGGAAACCATCGGCGCGGCCGGCGTGGCGGCGCGGATTCAGCCTCATTACCGCTTTGCTCCGGAGATCATGCAGGCGGCGGGATCGATTCACCGCCCGGAGACCGAAGTGACCACGGCGCGCTTCGAGACCGTGGCCGACCCACGCAAAGCCACGGTGGCCGCAGCGCGCTTTTACGGCCGTCCCTGGGTCTCCGCTGAAGCCTACACCTTTATCCACCAGGAGCGATATCGGGCGACGTTGGAAGAACTTAAGCGCGCCACCGACGCGTTCCTGCGCGACGGCATCACCCAGTTCTACAACCACGGCTACGTTTACTCGCCTGAGAAGGAGGTCGCACCCGAGCGGGACGTTCCCTTTGCCGAGCGCATCAGCCACTGGAATCCCTGGTGGCCTTACTACCGGCATCTGGCCGATTACGTCGCGCGTTGCTCATTCCTTTGCCGTCAGGGGAATTTCACCGGCGAGATTCTGATCTACTCCCCGCAAGCTCAGGTGTGGACCGAGAAGGCCGTTTGGGGCATCGAGAGGCGGGTGATGCCATACGGCGATCTGCCCAAGACGCTGGTCGCCAACGGCTATGATTACGACCCGGTCAACGACGACGTTCTCCAGAACCGCGCGCGCATTTCCAGCGGCCGGTTGCAAATCGGCGAGCATTCCTACCGGGTGCTGATGGTTCAACGGATCCGGGCACTGCCGGTAGAAACGTTGCGGGTGATGGAACGTTTCGCGGCCGCGGGGGGCGTGGTGATCGCGCTAGACTGCCTGCCCGAGTCTTCCGTAGGAATGCTGCGCCGCCAAGCTTCGGATGCCGAAGTGCGGCGGGTGGCGGAAAGGATCTGGGGAGGACGGTATCCCACCGCGCACTTCCTGCCGCAGTACCAGTTTGTCCATGTGCCATTCGTCTCCAACGAACAGCCTTACGCCAAAACGCCGCCTTTAAGGCCCGCGCAGCGGGAGCTGCTGGCGCTGCTGCGGCGCTACATCGAACCGGATTTTCTGCTGGAGGGCGAACGGCAGAGCGACGGGCTCACTTTCTTGCACCGGCGGGCCGGGGACGTCGACATCTATTTCGTGACGAACCTGCAACCGGAAGCGGCGCGTGAGCGGGTTTCCTTCGCGGTGCGAGGCAAGCAGGCGGAACAGTGGGATGCCGTCACCGGCGAGATGAAACCGCTGGCCATTGAGGAACGCAATGGTCGAAGTTACGCGGAGGTCGATCTGGCCCCGTGGGGGTCGCGGTTCTTCCTCTTTGCCCCGGAATTACCCGCGGCGCGGCCGGTTCCCAAGCCGACCCGGCTCAAAGTTCTGCCCATCGCCGGGCCTTGGCGTCTCACGCTATCCGGCGTGCGCTTTGCCAAAGTGGAGAAAACGCTGCCGCAACTGGGTTGGTGGACGGACGAGGAAGCGGCGCGGTATTGTTCTGGGACCGGCGTCTACCACACGGTGTTGGATGCCCCGCCGGAGCTGGCGGCGGATGGATTAGAACTGGTTCTGGATCTGGGCGAGGTTGCTTTCGTCGCCGAAGTCTTCTGCAACGGAACCAGCGCCGGAACCTGCTGGATGCAGCCGTACCGGGTAAACCTCACGGGCTTGGTGAAGGCCGGACGCAATGAGCTCGAGATCCGAGTGACCAACCTGCTTCTGAACCATGTCGCCGGTCTGAAAGGCCCCTTGCCCGTGCCCGAGGAGCTGACGCCTCACTACGGCGCTCACCCGCGCCACTACGAGCGGTCGCTGCAAGCCACCGAGCGCGACCGCGCCTACCGTCCTTTGCCTCCGGGAGGGCTGAAAGGGCCGGCGGTGCTGGAAGTGTGGAAATAGCCTGAAGCAGGCGCGCGCATGAGTGCGGGCGTGCCGGGCACGGTCAAGGCCCGTGGTTGGCCTGCGGCCGCAAGGGGTAAGTCCCGGACCCTGATGCCGGCAGTGACCGGAATCACCGACGCGGCCGGGCAACGGGTCTACGCTGGAGTCAGGAGAGTCCGATGGCCGAATCGTATACCTACATTGCTGACCTGAGAGCTCACACGCAGATCACGCCCGGTGGAATCCTAAGTCAGACGATTCAGAACGACGAGCGGTCCAAGACCGTGCTGTTCGGTTTTGCTCCGGGGCAGGAACTCTCGGCGCACACAGCGCCATTTCCGGCGATGCTGGTTTTCCTGAAAGGGGAGGCCACCTTAAAGCTGGGTTCGGATGAGAAGGAGGCCGTGGAAGGCTCCTTCGCCTACATGCCGCCTTATCTGGAACACGGCATCAAGGCCAAGTCTGACGTAGTGATGCTGCTGATCATGATGAAGCGGTAGTCCCCTCCGCGCTCGGGACCAATCCACAGTCCGAGGGCGATGCGGGAGGCGCTGTGCTGCCCGGGATGGCGGCGGCATTCCTCCAGTTTCGTTTCAGACCGGCCAACAACCTCGTGTAGAGTGAAGGAATAGGCTTGAGGCGAGAGATGTTGCCGCTGTTCATCTTTTTGAGCGCCGCGACCGCCGTAGCACCGGCGGTCATCCGCTGGCGCCCGCGCTATGCCCCAGCGTGGGCCGCGGTTCCTCTGGCCAGCGGACTGTGGCTGGCCTGGTGGATTTCACAACCGGAACACGAGCCCGCATGGAACTGGGCTGCCTCGCTGGGAGTGCGCTTCACTTTTATCACGGACGGCTTGGGACTACTGTTCGCCTGGCTGATCTGCGGCATCGGCGTGCTGGTTTTCTTGTATGCAGGAAGCTACCTCGAAGGCGATCCGCGGCTGGGCCGCTTTTACGCCCACCTGACGCTATTTTTCGCCTCGATGCTGGGCCTGGTGTTGGCTGACAACGTCATCCTGCTGTTCATCTTTTGGGAACTTACCAGCCTCAGCTCGTTCCTGCTGATTGGTTATGATCACCACCGGGTGGAGGCCCGGAATGCAGCCCTTCAGACGCTGCTGGTGACAGGGCTGGGTGGGCTGGCGCTCCTGGCCGGGCTGATTCTGCTGGCATCAGCGGCGGGCAGCTATGAATTGTCGGTATTGATCGCCCGCGGAAGCGAAGTTCGCACCGACCCGGTGTTTGCGGCGGCGATGATTCTGGTGATCGTGGGGGCCATGACCAAGTCCGCCCAATTCCCGTTCCACTTCTGGCTGCCTTCGGCGATGGAGGCGCCGGCGCCGGTCAGCGCCTACCTGCACTCGGCCACCATGGTGAAGGCGGGCGTCTATCTGCTGGCGCGGTTGACGCCCATCGGAGCGGGCTCCTGGCTGTGGGACGCGGTGGCCGTGGTGGGCCTTATCACGATGCTGGCGGGCTTCGTGCTCGCGTTGCCCCAGAGAGACGCCAAGCGCCTACTGGCGTTCAGCACCGTCGGCGCGCTGGGGATGTTCACAATGATGATCGGCTTAGGTACGGCTGAGGCGGTGTATGCCGCGTTGGCTTTGCTGCTGGCGCATGCCTTTTATAAGGCGAGTCTCTTCCTGTTGGCCGGCGCGTTTGAGCACGCCACTGGCTCCAGGGATGTTGGCGAATGGCGGGGACTGTGGCGGTCGATGCCGGGGCCGGCTGCCGCGGCAGCTTTGGCGGCCGCGTCGCTGGCGGGGCTGCCCCCGCTGTTCGGCTATGTGGCCAAAGAACAGGCGCTCGGCGCTTTGCTGGGCCATCCGGTCTCCGCAGGGGTCTTCCTGGCCGGCTTTGCCGCCGCCGGGGCCTGTGCCGCCGCAGTGGCAGCGGTCTTGGTGGTGCGTCCTCTGAGCGGCGTCGCTGGAGAAGTGCATGCGCCGGGCCTGCTGCTGTGGGCTCCGCCGGCCCTACTGGCCCTGCTGGGCGCAGTTGCCGGCTTGTCGCCCGGGATTTTTGACCACTGGCTGATTCAGCCAGCGGCGCAATCCGCCACCCGGACGCGCGTCTTGTCCCACCTTTCGCTCTGGCACGGCTTCGATGCCGTGATCCTGCTCTCGCTCGGCATCCTGCTGGCAGGAGCGCTTCTGTACTGGCGGTTGGCGGCCGTGGCCGCTGCGGCCCGACGCCTCCGGATCGTGGCGAGGTACGGGCCGTTGAGGGGCTATGAGGCTGCGCTGGGCGGCGTCAACCGGCTGGCCGTTGAGACGACCCGCCTGTTGCAAAGCGGCAAACTCCGCAACTACCTGCTCATTGTTCTACTCACCACCTCGGGGCTGGCGTTCCATGCTTTGATCACCCGCGGCGGGCTAGACTTGCGGACCGACTGGAAGGGGCTCCAACCGCACGAAGGCGTGCTGGCCGGCGCCGTTGCGGCAGCCGCCGTGGCTGCCCTTCTGTTCCCATCGCGCCTGGCGGCGGTGGCCGCGCTCGGAGTCGTGGGGCTGGGCGTGGCGGTGATCTTCTTGTTGTATGGAGCGCCGGATCTGGCGATGACCCAATTTGTGGTGGAAGCCTTGACGGTGATGCTGTTGGTCCTGGTGTTGTACCATTTGCCCCGATTCTCGGGGTTCTCGAGCCGGCGGGCGCGTTTGCGCGACCTCGCCGTATCGCTGGCCGCAGGGTCTTTGCTGACGCTGGCGCTGCTGAGCGTGAACGGGATCGAGGGCGACGCCTCGCTGAGGGAGTTCTACGCGGCCAACAGTTACACCGCGGCGCACGGCCGCAATATCGTGAACGTGATCCTGGTGGACTTCCGCGCCCTGGACACACTGGGCGAGATCACGGTCTTGGCGATCGCGGCTCTTGGAGTCTTCAGCCTGCTGAAGTTGCGGCTCAAGGGAGGCGGCGGGCGGTGACATCTCTCATTCTGGCCACCGCGGCCCGTTTCTTGTTCCCACTGCTGCTGTTGTTCTCGGTGTTCCTCTTGCTAAGAGGCCACAATCTGCCGGGAGGCGGCTTCGTGGGTGGGCTGGTCGCCGCCGCCGCCTTCGCGCTGTACTGGCTGGCCTTCGGAACCAGGACAGCCCGGAGGGCGTTGCGGCTCAATCCCCTGACTCTGATCGCCTGCGGGTTGCTCTTGGCGGCCGGCAGCGGCTGCGTGGCGTTTCTGAATGGCAGGCCCTTTCTGACGGGCGTGTGGGCGCGCCTGCACGTTCCCGTCCTGGGGGAAGTTTGGGCCGGAACTCCACTGATCTTCGACACCGGGGTCTATTTGCTGGTCATCGGCGTGCTGATGTTGGTGATTACCACTTTGGCGGAGGAGACACGTGAACAGCCTTAGCGCCATCCTCGTGGGAGTTTTGTTCGCGGCTGGTCTTTACATGCTGTTGCGGCGCAGCATTGTGAAGGTCATCATTGGGCTGGCTCTGCTGAGCCACTCGGTCAACCTTCTTCTGTTCACCGCGGCGGGGCTGCGCCGCCAGCCGCCGCCGATTCTGCCGGAAGGCGCCGGGGTCCCGGCTGGGCCGATGGTGGATCCAGTGCCGCAAGCGCTGATTCTCACGGCCATTGTGATCAGCTTCGGGGTGCTGGCGTTCGCCGTCGTTTTGATCCACCGCGCTTACGGGACCGTGGGCACAGACGATCTGGACGAACTCGACCGGACCGACACATGAAGCTGCTGCTGACCCTGCCCATTTTGATCCCGTTGGTGACGGCCGCCGTGTGTCTGACGATGTTCCGCAAGCCGCTTTGGCAGAGGCGGCTCAGCCTGGCCGGCGCGTGCGCTCATCTGGCAGCGTCGGCCTGGCTGTTGCACGGAATCCAGCGGAGCGGCATCCAGGCCGTGCAGATGGGCGGCTGGCCGGCGCCGTTCGGCATCACGCTGGTGAGCGACTTATTCAGCGCCGTCATGCTGGTCATCACCGGACTGATGGGGGTGTCGGTGCTGGTGTATTCGCTGAGCGCGATCGACCACGGGAGGGAACGGTTCGGCTACTACCCGCTGTTCCACTTGTTGCTGCTCGGCGTCTCTGGGTCGTTCCTCACCGGCGATCTGTTCAACCTCTACGTCTGGTTCGAGGTGATGCTGATCTCCTCGTTCGCGCTGCTGGCGCTCGGCGGAGAGCCTGCGCAGATCGAAGGCTCGATTAAGTACGTCACTCTCAACCTAGTGGCCTCGGCGCTGCTGCTGACCGCCATTGGCCTAGTCTACGGGCTGACCGGCAGCTTGAACATGGCGTCGCTGGCGCTCAAATTTGACCAGCCTCAGCCGACCGGCATCGCCTCCATGCTGGCGATACTGTTCTTGGTGGCCTTCGGGTTGAAGGCTGCGGTGTTCCCTCTGTTCTTTTGGCTGCCAGCCTCCTATCACACCTGCCCGGTTCCCGTTTCCGCGATCTTCGCCGGGCTGCTGACCAAGGTGGGCGTCTATGTGCTGATCCGGACGTTCACGCTCATCTTCGTTCACGACATCGGCTATACGCACCGTTTGCTGCTGGTGATTTCCGTGCTGACCATGATCAGCGGCGTGCTGGGCGCCCTGGCGCAGAACGAGTTCCGCCGGATCCTGTCCTTCCATATCGTCAGCCAGATCGGGTACATGACGCTCGGGCTGGCGCTGTATACTCCGCTGGCGCTGGCCGGTTCGGTGTTCTACATCGTGCATCACATCATCGTAAAGACGAACCTCTTCCTGGTCAGCGGTGTGGCCCGGAGCGTCGGCGGGTCGTTTGAACTGAAGGCGCTGGGCGGATTGCACGCCCTCCGCCCGGCCTTGGGCGTCCTGTTCTTGATTCCGGCGCTTTCCTTGGCGGGCCTGCCGCCGCTTTCGGGATTCTTCGCCAAGCTGGCGCTGGTGCAGGCGGCTTTGAGCACGCGGGAGTACCTGGCGGCGGGGGCCGCGCTCGGGGTCAGTCTTTTGACGCTTCTTTCGATGATGAAGATTTGGAACGAAGCCTTCTGGAAACCCGCGCCTCATGCTCTGGAACCCCGGCTGAAAGGCGAAAGGGCGCTGTTGAGTCCGATCGTGGCGCTGGCTCTGATCACGGTGACGATCGGATTGTGCGCCGGCCCGCTGTTCGAGCTTTCGGAGACCGCCGCCCGGCAGCTCTTGCACCGGGAGGAATACATTCAGGCCGTTCTGGGAGAGCAACCATGACCACCCTGCTTTGGAATCTGCTGCTGGCACTGTTGTGGGCTCTGGCCACGGGGCGGTTCACGCCGGGCAACCTGCTCGTAGGGTACTTGCTCGGATTTGCGGCTTTATGGATTTCCCGCTCCGCGTTTGGGCCGCAGCGTTATTTCTGGCGTGTCTGGAAGTCGATTGGTCTGCTGGGATTCTTTCTCAAGGAGCTGGTGCTCGCCAATCTGCGCGTGGCCTACGATGTGATTACCCCGACGTTTTACATGCGCCCGGCCATCCTGGCCATTCCTTTGGACGCCTCCAGCGACGCCGAGATCACCATGCTCGCCAACCTGTTGACCATGACGCCCGGCACGCTCTCGCTGGATGTCTCGCCGGACCGCCGCACTCTGTACATTCACGCCATGTTTGCCGAGGACACTGAGGCTGTGAGGCGCGAAATCAAGGAAGGCTTTGAGCGCCGCTTGTTGGAGGTGCTGCGGTGAGCGCGCCGGCTTCTCCGGTGATTTATTGGGCCTGCGCGGCGGCGCTGGTTTTCCTGGGAGCGGGCTTCTTGTCGGCCTTTGTCCGGCTGCTGCGCGGGCCCAGCTTGCCGGACCGCGTGGTGGCGCTGGACCTGATGAGCGTGCTGGTGGTGGGCCTCATCGCGGTGCACACGGTGCGGACGGGCCAAACGGTCTACCTGGATGTGGCGATCGTGCTGGGCCTGATCGCCTTTTTGGGCACGGTGGCCTTTGCCCGCTACATTACCTTGCGGGGGAGCAAATGATGGCCTACTTGACCGCGTTTCTTCTGCTGGCAGGCAGCCTGTTCATGTTGCTGGCGGGGGTCGGCGTGCTGCGCATGCCTGATGTGCTGACTCGGATGCAGGCGGCCAGCAAGGCGGCCACGCTGGGCATTTCCTGCATGTTTCTAGCCCTGGCCGCGCACTTTCAAGAGATCGGCGTGGCTTCCCGCGCGGTTCTGGTGATCGGGTTTGTTTTTCTCACTGCGCCCGTAGCCGCGCATATGCTGGGCCGTTCGGCGATGACTCTGGGAGTGCCGCTCTGGCCGGGCACTCAGCGCGAGGATCTGGAAGCGGGCTACGGCGGGCGCCCGGAGCCGGAGGGCGCCGAAGGTCCAGAAGACTCCGCCGGCCGCTGATCGTACGGGCCGCCGGTTCTACGCGCGCGGCGCGGCCTTGTCGCGGAGCCCGGATGCGGCGCCGCTTAAGAGAGGTACAGCGAGCGCTGTTTTTGATCCAAGAGTTTGAGGAAATTCCGTTTCCGCCGGTACTCGTTGCGGAGCGCTTCCAGATTCCGGGTGAACTCCTCGCTCCGGTTCATGCGATGCATCAGGGCGGCGGTTTTTTCCAGCAGCTCCACCGCATCCTCGTACACGCCATTCGTGCGTGCGGCGACGATCTTCCTGGCCTGTTCCCAGTAGATCGGGACGGCATCCTCGGGATGCTCCTTCTCCCGCGCGGCGGCGAGTTTGAGCCACAGGTCATTGGAGCAGCCACCCTGCTGGGCCTCCCGCCAGGCCGCATCCAGGTTGTTCTCATCGAGGAAGATCTCCACCAGCAAAGAATGTCCGCCGCCATGGCTTTCCCACGAGTAGAGAGGTTCGCGGCGGGGTGCGGACTTGTTTCGGGCGATCTTCTGGCGGATTTCGGCCAGCGCGCGCTCCCGCCAATGAGGCCAGTTGCCGGCTTTCTTGGCGTGCGCTCTTAATTCCCTGTAACCAGTAAGCGATTGGAAACGGCAAAACTCGGTCCAGATCAGATCCATGGCCTCATCATGCCGTCCCCTGCGGTGGTATTCTTCGGCAACGAACTCAACCAGCCGAGGGTCCGGATCGTCTTGGAACGCCTCCAGCCCCTTCTCTGCCCAAGCGAGTGCCTGGTTGAGCTTGCCCTCGGCGCGGTAGGCCTCAGCGATCCTTAGGAAGTTGTACGGGTGGGACAAGTCCCGGCTCAGGACGGCCACCAGTTGCTCCACGTCTCCGGACGCTCTGGCG
>Ga0068705_10001967_pt1 | contig 10305 bp, 8 predicted proteins | sample YNPMSTMetaG_FD_65631 | JGI IMG/M metagenome (GOLD analysis project Ga0068705, IMG submission 65631) | Anoxygenic and chlorotrophic microbial mat microbial communities from Yellowstone National Park, USA - YNP MS-T MetaG | ecosystem: Environmental > Aquatic > Thermal springs > Hot (42-90C) >... | reverse complement strand
TCGCCACAAACTGAACAATGAATAATTGGAATTGGTGTACCCCAGTATCTTTGACGAGAAATCAACCAATCTCTTAATCTATAATTGACTTTCTTCTGACCAATTCCTTTTGCTTCAATGTAGTCAGCAATTTTCTTTTTTCCTTCTTCAGAATCCAATCCAGTGAATTCACCAGAGTTAATCATAATGCCGGGATCAACATAAGCTTCTGTTAATTCGTCTCCCTCGTTTGTTCCAGGTTTTAGAATTACTTTCTTAATTGGGAGATTAAATTTCTTAGCAAACTCAAAATCTCTTTCATCGTGACCGGGAACAGCCATTACTGCGCCAGTTCCGTAAGTCACAAGCACATAATCAGCAATCCAGATTGGAATTCTTTCACCATTGATTGGATTGATGGCGTAAGAACCAATGGTAACTCCAGTCTTTTCTTTAACAGTTGAAAGTCTTTCAATTTCTGTTTCGTATTTTACTTTTTCGATGTAAGCTTGAACATCACTTCTGAATTCTGGCTTTGTGAGTTTTTCTACTAATGGATGCTCAGGAGCTAAAACAACATAGGTTACACCGAATAAAGTATCAGGTCTTGTTGTAAATACTATGATTTTATCTCCAGTTTCTTCCGCGATGAAATCAATTTCAACACCTTCGCTTTTACCAATCCAATTGATTTGCATCGTTTTAGTTTTTTCAGGCCAATCAATTTTATCTAAATCTTGCAAAAGTTCTTCAGCGTAAGCAGTGATTTTGAAAAACCATTGAGTTAAAAATTTCTTTACAACTAGATTATCACATCTTTCACAAGTCCCATCAGCTTTAACCTGCTCATTCGCCAAAACAGTTTGACAGGATTCACACCAATTGACTGGAGCGTTTTTTCTGTATGCAAGTCCTTTCTCATAAAGTTTTAAGAAGAGCCATTGATTCCATTTGTAATATTCGGGTACACAAGTCATCAACTCTTTATCCCAATCATACATTGCCCCGATTCTTTTTAATTGTTTTCGAATGTCTTCAATATTTTGGAAAGTACTATCTTGGGGATGAATTCCTGTTTTGATTGCATAATTCTCAGCAGGTAAACCGAAAGCATCGTAGCCCATTGGCTCAAATGTGTTGTATCCTTGAAGTTTTTTAAGTCGTGTCCAAGAATCTGCTGGACCATAATTATACCAGTGTCCGATATGAAGTTTTGCTCCACTTGGATAAATAAACATCACAAGTGAGTAAAGTTTTTTATCAGTTTTAGATAAATCTGTTTTATAAATCTGTTTCTCTTCCCAATACTTTTGCCATTTAAGTTCAATCTCGTTTGCAGGATATTTCATTTTTCATCTTTTTCCTTGATTAATTAAATACAATGTTAAAGATATTGTTTTAGATGTTCAATAAAGGAATGCTTTATATTATATCAAAGGCTTTAGTTCAATTCTTTGGTTTAAGGATTAAAACTAGATAGTTACGATACCTTTCTTTACTCGTTACAAAATTTATGTAATCGCCACTTAGCCACATTAGGCTCTGGTCTTTATAATTTTTGTGACCGATATGTTCAGATTGTCCACTTGTTATAATTACAAATGAGCTGTCTATTGTGAATAAGTCGACAATTTGTCGCATAGAAGGGCCAAGATAATTCTCATAAGGTTCATAAAATCTGAAGCTCGTGTTCAACAATGTCGTTTGGTCACCACCAACAGGATAAGGACCAATGTCAATTAATTTATCCAGAATTTTATTCTGACCACTGAATAAATGTTTAAATCTAACTTGATGAACATCACTCCAATTCCAATCATTAAAATTCTTTCCAAAATTTTTCTCGAGTTCCAAGATTGTTTGAGCGAGACTATTTCTTATTATTTCATCTTTGTATTCAATATTTTCAGTATTAATGTTGTCAAAGACTGAGACAGAATAAGCGTAATTATTATTCAACAATTGATAAATTACTCTCAATGGGACATTACCAACGAATAAAAATTGTTTATATAGTTCATCGCCCATTTCGTCTTTTAATGTGTTCTCGAGTAGTTTAACCAAAAAAATATTATAGATAAGTGAGAGTGGATTGTATTTTTTAAGTTCGCCGTTCCAATTTCTAAATAATTCGATTGCTTTTTTCAAGTTTTGATTTATGATATTTACATTCTCAAAAGCCTCTACAATGTGGGTCGAAATATTTTTTGCAAAAGGTGAATTCACATCCATCTGAAATTTTTTGAAATCTTCTACATTAAATTTTGATTTGCTTTTGAGTAATTGATAAATCCTTTCTGCTCTTGAATGTGGTTCCCAAAGATTACCAACAATGTATTTGAATTCAAAACTCGGTGGATTGTTGTTTGTTGCAATAAAACCAACTTCTGGATTTAACATTTCTGGTTGATGGTCGAAATCTAAATAAGAATTCCAATCATTAAATGAATTTGTTCCATCAAGCGGCGAAAGAAAATTCGAGTAATTTCTTACTGGAATTTTTCCACCTACCTTGTAAAAAATATTTCCATCGATATCTGCACACAAAAAGTTTTGAGCTGGACAGTTGAATGTTTTTAACGCTTCTCTAAATTCTCTGTAATTCTTTGCTTTGTTGATATTATAAAATGTGAGCAATTCATCACTTAATTCAAAGCCTGTCCATTTCATTGAAATTGATTCAGTCAATTTAGATTGAGCTATAAACTTATTTGCAAATTGAATTAATGGGCCACGATGAGTTGATTTAATTTCAAATACAAAGTCACTCGAATCTTTTATCCTAATTGTATCTAATTTGATTTCCAGATTTTTCCATTCGTTGTTAAAAAAATATTTAGTCCCTGTTGTATCCAATCTTTCAATGAAAAAATCACAATCATCCAACATTAAATTTGTAAGTCCCCAGGCAATTTTGTCATTTTTACCAATAACAACTGATGGTGAACCTGGAATTGTAACTCCTGAAGTTTTTAAGGTTGGCGAATTAAGAGAAACAATATACCACTTAGAAGGGACTGAATACATCAGATGAGGGTCATTTGCAATTATTGGTTTCCCACTTTCTGAAAGTTTTGATGAAACTGCCCACGAGTTACTTCCAGAATATGCTTCATTCATTCCTAAAAATCTTCTTGCATTAATATTTATGGAATAAAATTGATTGAGCAAATCTACAACATCATCGGACAAGTTATATTTTTTATCCCGTAAAATTTTCTGCGATGAATGTTTTAATTCTAATTTTGTTCTTGCTGAAATAATAACAGCTGCATCTGAAGGATAGTCAGGAATTAGCTGGACAAATTTTTCTTGAGAAAGTTTTTTCTGTAATTGATAATAAACAACATCAACCCACCAACCAAGATTTAATTCCCAGGCAGTTAATCTTGCAATCAAGTAAACTTGATATGGCTCCCACTTTTCTGGTTGATAATTCAATAAATCAAATTCAATTGAAAAATTTCCTGATGCATAATCTAAGTATGCATTTATACCATCAGTGTAAGCTTTACAAATTCTCTTACTTTCAGGAGATGAGTTATCATATAATTTCTTAGAAATTTCATTAAATCCCACTGTCTTAAATACAATATCGTACTCAAGAGCCTTTGAGCCTAATATTTCAGCTAATCTTCCCATACCAGCTCGACGAGTAATATCCATTTGAAATAATCTATCCTGAGCGTGAACAAAACCGAGAGCGAAATATAAATCGTTTTCGTTTGAAGCTTCAATGTAAGGAATTCCAAAATCGTCACGGTAAATCCTTACTTCTGATTTAATCCCTTTAAGTGAAATTTCTCCTTCAACTTGAGGGTAAGATTTTTTGATAATCCTATTCACAAAAAAAATTGAAAATATAATAAATAGAATTAAGACAATTGAGACGCCGACCAGAATTTTTAATTTTTTCATACGAGTAAATTGCGTTTGTATAATTTCTTTGCTTCATAGTTGGATGATTGTGAAAACTAAAATGCCTCACCAATTCCTAGGTGAAATTGAACTGCATCAAAAAAAGCTCGCTTAAAGATGAATCGATATGAATAAGGGTCATAAAGTTGAGTTCCAATATCAATTCTAATTGGTGCAAATGAAGTGTAATATCTAAAACCAAATCCAAAAGTCAGAGCTGTAGTTTTTAATGAAACAGATTTTAAATCTCTCCAGCTATTACCGAAATCAAAAAACAAAGCTGAACCAAAATCGCCGAACAAAATATTTCTACTTTCGATAGAACCTTCAAATAAGACTCTTCCACCAATTTCTGTGATTGTGATTTGTTTACCTTGGTCATCAACAAAAGTAAAAATTGGACCAAGCCCTCTTGCTCGCCATCCTCTTACAGAATTGCTCCCACCTGCATAGTAAAGTTTATTTTGTGAAATAGATTTTTCACCTTCAATTTTCTGTATGTAACCAAATCTTAATTTGTATGCGACCGCACCTCTACTTGGTTTCCATGGATTAGTGTAAACATTTAATCCAAGAAGTGACTTGTAATACTGAATATTTTTATCCTTTGTTCTGCTCAAGAGATTTTTCACATAAGGAAGAAGTCCAGTGTATTCAAGCGATAGTTGAATGTTATATCCTTTCGTTGGATAAAAAATATCATTTGAATGATTAGCAAATAAGTCCACACCAAGAATTGTATTAGAATGGCTAAGAAATGCTTCACTTTCACTTTTAATCATAGCTTCGGTTGTATCTTCAGGCGAGATAGGAAAACCAGAGTTTATCAAAATACCTTTAATGTACTCGAATGGAAGTTGTGGTTTGAAATTTATGTTTTCAGATTCATAACCGAGATATACACTATAATTATTGAAGAAAACATATTTAGGTAATTCGAAAAGGAAAGAGAGTTTAGAACCCGCCGTGTAATAACGATAAAATTTCTGTTGTTCCGCAGACGCAAAAAATTCAAGTTTCCCTTTTATGTCTTTATATAACAAATAAGGTTGCTCAATGCTTAAATTTATTCCAGCAAGTCCGAGAAGAGTTGTGTCCTTCAAGCCTGTCTTACCAAAAACATTTTTATAATTGATATTGAAAATATCTTGAGTTACAACACTTCCTTCGATTGTGAATTTTCTTGCATTGCCAAAAAAGTTTTTCCGTGTATAGTTTAATCCAACACCAACATTAAACCTATTTGTCTGATTATTTACAATTATTTCTGGACCAATTTCATTCATCTTACCGACATCGACACTAATGTTAATCGGCACTGTTGAGTGAGTTGTATCGGCAATAACTCCAGAAACAAGTGTCGATGTGAATAAATTAGTACGATACAGTCTTAGTTGCCCTTCAAGGATTTTTGAATGATTGTATTTTTCATCAGGTTCAATTCTAACTAATTTATAAATGAAGTCATCTTCCACATTATCTTTATCAGAACCACTTTTTTCAATGCGAACTTCGCTTATTGTGAAATATCTATTAGGACTAAAGGTAATTTCAACATCGACTGTTCTTTTAATTGTATCAATTGTGACAACAATTCTATCTCTTTCAGCAAGCATAAATCCAAAATTACGGAGCTCAGTAACCACTCGAGATGCATCATCTTCAATTCGTTCTCTTTGGAAAAAACTACCTTCGTCGATTCTTTTTTCCTTTAAAATCTTTAGATACAGCCAACTTCCTATTTTGTTTGAATCAATTCCATAATATTTGTAACTATTTATTCGCGACCTTTCACCTTCATCAATTTGAAAAATCAATTCTGCTTTTTTGTTTTTCTCGTTCAATTGATAAGAAGCAGACACGATGCAATAAAAGAAACCATTATCCCGATAAAATCTTTCGATGCGTTTTTTGTCTTCTGCAATATTAAGAGAATCAAAGTAAATAGGTGGTTTGCCAAGAATTTTCACATGTTGATTTAAAAATTTCCAGAACCAGAAAGGAGTCTCTTTTGAGACAAGAACCTCTTTTAGGACACCAGCAGAATAAGTTTTATTGCCTCTGAATTTGATATTTGCAAGCTCAAAATCCTGTCCATAAGAAAATTCAATTAATACTAACAAAAGAAATACAAACAAATTTTTTCTCATTTCTACCACAAACCTTTCTTAGAAACAACATCTCGATTTTTCAATGCGAAATCTATAATCTTATCAATGTAATTTTCAATCTTTGGCGGAACAATATTGAATGAGCTCAACACTTGAAGAGTTTTTTCACATTTTAAGTTCAGATTATGGTCAAAATAATCAATCATTTCAGGATATAAGCCTGTAACTTTTGAAATGAATTCAATTTTCATCAATGATTTAATAAAACTCTGATTGGTTTTAATTGTAATCAATTTTTTGTTCAACGATTTTGCGAATATTTTAATTAATTGAGATTGTGTAAGTGGTTCCGGGTCACACAGATGATAAGTTTTGTAAATATCTTCGAGTTGTGATAAAGCGGAAATTCCTTCAACAACATAATCAACAGAAATAAGATTGACTGGATTTGCACCGGTTCCAATTTGAGTCATCACGAATAATCTTGGAAATTTGCTAATCAAAAAAATAACTGGATAAGGTCCATCAAATTTATTTGTCTCACCAGTTTTTGAATCACCAATTACAATAGAAGGTCTATAAATGATAAACGGAATTTTGTCTTTATTTTCTCTTATAATTTTTTCAGATAAAAATTTAGTTTCTTCGTAATAATTCTTGAACGATTGACCTTTATCAAAATCATCTTCAGTAAAATCTCCTTTGTGCCAGCCTGCAACATAACAAGTACTGATGTGGTGAAATTTCTTAAGATTTGAAAGTTGATATGCAAATGCAATAGTATTTTCAGTTCCCCTTACATTTACACCATAAGCAAGTTCCTTTGAAACTCTCAAATCATAAACTGCAGCAAGATTGAAAAATTCTGAAATTGAATTTAAATCAATTTTATTTTTGTTGATTCCTAATTCTGGTAAAGTCAAATCACCTTCAACAATTATTAACTTATTTTTCAAGAATTGAAAACTTCTTTCGAGTTTCTCAATTTGTTTCACAGCAACATCAATAAACTTGTTTTGAACAAGAAGAAATATTTTGCTTTCATCTCTTTTTTGAACAAGCTTTGGGATTAATCGAGATGCAATAAAACCTGGAAAACCTGTAAGAAATATATCTTTACTCATATTTTACATTCATTCTTCTTTCAGCAAGGTCATCAATAAAATTTGATTGGATTTTAGATTTAAAGAAATCAACAATGACTGATTTAAATTTATCTTTCAAATTCTTTGAATAAACCATCTCCACTGTTCCACTTTCATCAAGTGAAGTATAGGAAGAGTAAATCTCTTTTTCTTTTGGTGAAAACAAATATTGATAAATCTCGATGTTCCTTGAACCGACAAAAGCCGAACCACTATTGTAATAAAGAAATTTTTCTTTTCCGTTAAAATTTATTGTGTCCACTTCAGAACCTTCCAGAATTCCATCAAGAATCTCCGACTTAAATGTAATTGTGTTTATCGAATCGAATGGATTAAGAATGAAAAATCCAACTCCATAATTAGGCTCGACAAAAATACCTGTAATCGATTTCAAAGAATCATCATAATATGCAAGAAGGACTCTTTTTTCTAAAATTGAATCAGAAAAAGCAACTGGATTGATTCTTTTAATGGTGATTGAATCAATAACGAACGGAGTCTCAGGCTTTTGTTTATCTTTCTTTGAGCAGGAAAAAAATATTAATAGACTAATAAATGAAAACAGGAGTGCCAATCGGACAATTTTCATACAATTCCTCAATTTCTGAATTATTAACTGCAATAGAACCATCTGTCCAGTTAAAGACAAATGGAAGATTTCTTAATATAAAGTCGAACTTTCCATTTCCATGAATTTTCATATATCCACCAAGTTCAGTATCCATTGGTGGACATTCTTTTTCATAATAACTCTCCTGAATTTGCCGAAATTCTTCTTCTGTGATTAATCCGTTTCTTAATCCTCGAACAGCATCTTCAATTGATGGATAGTTAAGAACTAGAATTTTGCCAAGTCCAGTCGTCTGTTTTTTCGAGCATATAAAATAATCTCCCGTAGGTGTGTAACGGTCATTTTTTGTTTGTTTTGAATATTTTGGATTTCCACCGAGAGCAATGTTATAGGTTTTAATTAAAATTGTATCAATATAAAAATGGAGTTTGTAGTCAATTCTATTTATTACAAGTCTTGGTTTCTCAACTTTTGTGATTTTTCTTTCAATTAATAATTCGTTCAAACTGGTTTTTCTAAAATCAAGAAAAATACCATAGGCAATCATTCCTAGCAAGAAAATAATCGAACCACCAATGTAAAGCGAAAGAGTTTTTATCATTTCTTTTAAGACAGATTGGTTCTTTTATATGGATATTCAGCTACAACAATTGAATACATTCCACCACGCGGATTAAACTCACCAGTGACTTTCATATATCTTGGTTGGAGAACTTTTACCAAGTCATCTAAAACTAAATTCACAACACTTTCATAAAAAATTCCGTCATTACGAAATGAATTAAAGTAATATTTCAAAGATTTCAACTCAACACATTTTTTATCTGGTATGTATTCAATTGTAATTTTTCCGAAATCTGGATTTCCTGTTTTTGGACAAACTGATGTAAACTCAGGTTGTATATGAGTTATCAAATAATCACGCTCTGGATATTGATTATCAAATGTTTCAAGAATTTTAAATTTCTCGTTCATATCCTCCTCAGATATATTTTGGTTTTACACGATATGGAATTGGGTCTTCGACTCCAGCAAGTTGAAATCCCCTCAATCTTAATGCACAACTATCACAAACTCCACAAGCCACTTCTTCATCTTTGTAACAACTCCAGGTCAGGTGAAACGGCGCATTTAGTTCAATTCCTTTTTTTACAATTTCAAATTTTTTCATCGAAATGATTGGTGTTTCAATTGTAATAATTGTCGTTGGTTTTGTACCAGCTTTGATTAATTCGTTAAATTTTTCATAGAAAATTTTTCTACAATCGGGATAGCCAGATGAATCTTCTTCAACTGCGCCAATGAAAATTTTTTCAGCACCAATCACTTCAGCCCATGAAACTGCCATTGACAAAATGTTCGCATTTCGGAATGGAACATAGGAAGTCGGTATTTCTTTTGAACTCAAATTTGCTAAACTCACTTCAATCTTTTCATCAGTCAAAGATGAACCACCAATTTTTTTGAAAAAGTCTGTATCAAGAACAAGTCTGTATTTAGCTTTGAAGTAATCAGCTAAATCATTGAAAGCCTGTAGCTCTCTTCGTTCAGTTCTTTGACCATAATTTAAATGAAGCATTGCTAGTTCATAATTCTGCGCTGCAATTGCTAAAATTACACAACTATCCATACCACCACTTGCAAGCACAACGGCAAGTTTTTTGTCTGAAGTCAAATTTACATTAGACATAATTAACAAATTCGCTTATTATTTAATACTTGTAGAATATTCTGCAAAAGAATCGGGAGTTTCGTAAACAACAACTGTAACTAATTTTAAATTTTCAGGGAGTTTTGAATTCAAAATTTTTTCTGCAATATAAGTCGAAATGTTTTCAACAGTCGTTGGTTTATCAATAATTACAACTCGTTCGCTAACCTTCTGAGAAATTTCTATCAACTCTTTGTCATTTTTATCGCAAATAATTGAATGGTCCATCTCATCAATAATTGGATTTACAATTTTATAAATATCATAAAAATCTATTAACATTCCATTTTGATTTAATTCACCTTCAAATTGAACCAAAGCTTTGTAGGAATGTCCGTGAAGATTTTTACATCTTCCTGAATGAAAAGGCAAGCGATGAGCCATTTCCCAATGAAATTCCTTCGATACTTTCATTTTACTTCTCCATTATTCAATAACTGAAAGTTAAACATTGAATATTAAAAAATTTATTACTAAAAACTCTCAACTCTCAAACTCATTTAATTAAGATTTTAAATTTATACAATAATGAAGAACTGTGCCCCCGACAGGACTCGAACCTGTGCAATCGGCTCCGGAGGCCGATGCTCTATCCAGCTGAGCTACGGGGGCAAAACTTAATTTCCGCATTGCAAACTAACATTAGTCTAAAATTTTTTCCATATATGAATTTCAATATGGGGCTGTTTAAAAAGTTAAAAATTGTCAGTCTGAGCGTGTCGAAGACTGACAATTTTAATCAAAATCACACTTAGACAGTTTAAGTTTGACATAAAAAATTACTTTTTATACAGCCCCATAAATCTTTATGATGAATTTTTTTGAAAATAATTTTCATTAAAACAATTCTGATATAAAACACTTATGCAA
>Ga0068705_10001952_pt1 | contig 10326 bp, 9 predicted proteins | sample YNPMSTMetaG_FD_65631 | JGI IMG/M metagenome (GOLD analysis project Ga0068705, IMG submission 65631) | Anoxygenic and chlorotrophic microbial mat microbial communities from Yellowstone National Park, USA - YNP MS-T MetaG | ecosystem: Environmental > Aquatic > Thermal springs > Hot (42-90C) >... | reverse complement strand
ACTTCATTAGAAGAAGGATTAAAGCAGACCATTGCTTCGTATAAGGAACATTTAGAAGAGTTTTTGCCATGGGAGTAAATAAAAATCCCCTTATTAGCGTTATTATCACTACTTATAATCGAGAGAATTTAGTATTAAGGGCGCTAAAATCAGTTTTGAATCAAACATTTAAAGACTTTGAAGTTTTATTAGTTGATGATGGTTCGACAGATAATACACATCAAGCGATACAAGAGATTCAAAAGGAAGATAATAGAGTGGTATATATATATCAAAAAAACAAAGGATGGCCATCCGCTTTAAATACAGGTATTTTTAATGCTCAAGGCAGATACATAGCTTTTTTAGATTCAGATGACGAATGGTTACCAGAAAAATTAGAGAAACAAATTTCTTTCCTAGAGAATTATAAAAATTTTGATGGAATTACTTGTTATGGAAATATTATTTTCGATAATAAAGAAAAAATAAAATTAGGAGTTTTAAAACAATTAGATGATTATAATAATCAATTAAAAAACTTTATTAATGGTGATTTTCCGTCTATTCCTTCTTCACTGCTTTTAAAAAAAGAAATTTTTGAAAAAGTTGGTTATTATGATGAATTTTTAAAGCTTTCTACTGATGCTGATATGATGATTAAGATTTTTAAGGCAGGTTTTAAAATTGGCGTAATTAAAGAAACTCTTTTTAATTACTATATTCATAAGCAAAATTTAACAGGAATTACAGCAGAAGCGAAGATTAAGAGCATCAATCAAAGAATAAACGAAACTGTATACATTTTGAACAAACATAAAGAAGTATATGATAAACATTCTAAAGCGAAAAGTTTGATGTTAAGATACCTTTCGACATTTTACAAATTAATCAATGATGAGCAAAAAAGTTTTTATTATGCCAAGGAAGCCTTTAAGACTAATAAAAGATTAAGAAACATTTTTCATTTTATTTTACTTTTGTTACCGTATAAATTTTTTTTAAAACTTTATGATTTTAAAGTTAATCTTCCAATTTATAAAGCTATTTTGAAAAATAAATTTAAAATTTAAAGAAATATATGAAAATTGGAATTTTTATAGAAAAAATTGAAAAGAACTTAGATTATAAAGATCCGGGACAAATTGCAAGAGGATTAAAAGAATTAGGAAACGAGGTTTTTTTTATTACTACAAAAAATAATTTCAAGGATTTTATTTTCCCAGTTATTGAAGCTTCTATAGAGAATTTAGAGAAAGAAAAATTTTTTAAAGAAATAGATTGCGATGCGATCATCTTTTATACTTGGCTTTCAATAAGATTTAATAGATTAATTGAAACTGCAAAAAATAGTGGTAAAAGAGTAATTATTAAATTAGATAGCGATGGCAGGTTTGGATATCCAATTTTAATTTCTCGCTTAATAGGATTCACACACATTAAAAATCTTAGGGAATTTATTGATTATTTTTCTTGGGTATTTAGATACATAGCATTTGGCACTTTTTTATTTGAAAAGAAAATCAAACAGCTTTATATCGCAGATAAAGTAATTATAGAATCACCACAAGCTCTTGTAAATCTTTTTACTTTTCTTTCTTATCATAAAAAATTAGATTTATCAATTTTAGATAAATGTTGCGTGATCCCTAATCCAGTTGACAAAGAATTCATTAAACCACCTGATAATAAAGAGGACGTTATTTTATGCGTTGGAGATTGGGGAAATAGAGCAAAAAATAGAAAGAATTTATTTAAATTAATTAAAAAATTTTTAGAAATTAAAAAAAATTGGCGATTTGTAATAATAGGAAATGGTAGTAATTATTTTTCTTATTTATCCAACGAAAAAGTTATAATTAAAGATGAAATTCCTCACGGTGAAATCATAGACTATTTTTCAAGAGCAAAGATTTTTTTACTCCCCTCTTTCTGGGAGGGTTTTAATATTTCAGCTTCTGAAGCCGTTTATTCAGGATGCTCAATAGTGGGGACCCCGCTAGAGTGCCTGTTTTATTTATCTAATAACGGTTTTTCGGGTACAATTTCTTATGATTTCAATTACAAATCTTTATTGTCAGCTTTGTTAATTGATGTTTATAAATGGGAAAATGGAATTTATGATGCTCAGTTAATTTCTGATTATTGGCAAAATATTTTAAATCGCGAAAGAATAGCTAAAATGATAGCTGACATAATTAAATAACAAAAAGTAAAATGAAGATAGCTTCTATAATTTTAACTTATAATGACTTCGAAAAAACTAAAAAAAGCATAAATTCTTTAATTGAAAGTAATTTATCAAAAAGTATAGAACATTTTATTATCGTAATAGATAACGGTAGTTCTGATAAATATCTAGAAGGTTTGAAAAATTTACAAAAAGATTGCTCCAAATTTGAAAAAATAAAATTTACATTCAATAAAAAAAATCTTGGTTATGGCGGAGGAAATAACATCGGTATTTCGTATGCCTTAGAAGATATTCAAGCAGATGCTATTTTACTAATAAATAACGATGCCTATCTTGAAAAAAATACACTTAATGAATTAATAAATTTTTTATTTTCTGATCCAAATATAGGAATAGTAGGACCTACCATTTGTTACTACGGAAATAAAGATAAAATTTGGCACGGAGGAGGATTTTTTAAAATTTTGAAAATGGGAATAATTAATTTTGGTAAAAACAAATCATTTGATGAAATATCAAAAATGCAACCTATAGAAGTAGATTTTATAAACCTATGCGTAGCTTTGATAAAAAAGGAAGTTTTCGAAAAAATCGGATTTTTAGATCATAATTTTTTTCTTTATTACGATGATACGGATTTTTGTTATAGAGCTAAAAAAGCTGGTTTTAAGTTAATTTATATTCCTCATTTAAGAGCATATCATGATATAGACGAAATTTATATTTCTAGAGCTACTCCTACAAGGCTGTATTATTTAGCAAGATCTTATTTTATTTTCGTTAAAAAACATTTTAATATAATTTTAATATTTTATTCTCTAATTTTGTTTATTTTCTTATATATTCCTTTTAGGATAATACAAATGATAAAAGGGAAACAGCCTATTTTAAAAGGTTTATTGTTTCACTTTAAAGGAGCAAGAGATGGATTATTTTTTCAAAAGAAATTATGAGAGAAAATAAAAAAATAATAATTTTTTTACATAAATTTCCTTATCCGCCAAGAGATAGTACAAAACTTAGGATTTTTGAATGTGTAATTAAAGGATTAGAAGAATTAGCTGATTTAGAATTTTTAATTGTAACTTGGGAAAAGCCAAACAAAGAAGATATAAATTACTTAGAGCAATTCGGGAAGATAAATTTATTTACTTATTCAAAATTCAAGTTTGTTTTAAATTCTTTGCGCACATTTTTTAATTTTAGGCCATTTCAAACAGAAATGTTTTATTTTAAAAAAATAGATAAATTATTTAAAAATTTACTAAACTCTGCTTCAGCAGTTTATGTTCATACAATCAGATTAGGAAAATATTTGGAGAATTTAGATGAAAAAGGCATGAAGAAAGTTTTGTTAGATTTCAATGATTCAATTGCATATCATTATTTAAATTTTTGGAAATACTATCCTTTGATTTTGAAACCAATACTTTTTTTAGAAGGATTAAAAATAAAGTATTATGAAAAGAAAATGATTCGTCTTCTAAGTACTTTTTCCACTGTTAGTAAAACTGATAAGGAATTTATTTTACAAAATCTTAACATTTCAAAAGAAATAAATTTTTATATCACAGGAACTAATTTTAAAACTATTAATATAAATGTAAATAATCAAATTGATGAAAATATTATAACCTTCATGGGGAATTTGAAATACTATCCAAACCATGAAGGAATAGATTATTTTTTAAAAAATATATGGCCAGAGATTAATAATGCCTTTCCTGATTTGAAATTTTATATAATTGGACAAGGCGAAGAAAAATTAAAAAATAAATTTAAAAATCTTAAAAATGTCATTTTTACAGGTTTCTTGGAAAACCCTTATGAGATTATTCAAAAAAGCCTGTGTTTTATTTCTCCTGTAATAATAGGTGCTGGTATTCAAGGTAAGATTATTGAAGGAATGAGTTTAGGAAAATTAGTAATTATTTGTTCAAATTTAAAAAATTTAGCAGGTTTCGAAAATTATAAAAATGTTTTAATTTGTGAAAGTAATACTAGGGATGGGTGGATTAAATTAATAAAATGGGCTAAAAACAATCAAGATGAAATTAAAATGATCGGAGAAAAAGCTAAAAAATTCGTAAATGATAATTTTTCTTCAGAAAAAGTAAGAGAAATATACAAAGATATATTTAGAAATTTATTAAAAAATGAAAAAAATTCTGATAGTTAAAATAGGAGCTTTGGCTGATGTAGTAAGGACTACACCTATTTTGAGAGTTTTAAAAGGAGATATTTTTGGATAACTTCAAAGAAGGCTTTTGAAATTTTACCTAAAATTAAAAATTTAAAGATTTTAACCCCAGAAAAGATTGATATTTTGAGAAATTTAGATTTTGATTTAATTTTAAATTTGGAAGAGGATAAAAATTTGGCAAAAAATTTAAGTGAATTAAAAACTAAAAAATTAATCGGAGTTTATTTTGATTTTAGGAGAAATAAACTTTCTTATACCAAAGAAAGTAGAAAATGGTATAATATGAGTTTAATTTCAAAATATGGAAAAGAAAAAGCTGATTTGTTGAAATGGAAAAATAGAAAAAGTTATCAAGAAATTTTGTTTGCAATGATTGGAAAAAAGTTTAAAGGAGAAGAATATTGGTTAAATTATAAAATTTCAGCAAGAAATACAAAAGAAATTGTTGTAGCAATAGAAAAACGAGCCGGGAAAACATGGCCAATGAAAGTTTGGCCTTATTATGATGAATTAAAAAGGAAAATAGAGAAATTAGGATATAAAGTTTTTTATTTAAAACAAAGAAAAAGTTTAATTGATTATATGAAAGATATAGATAAGGGGAAGATTTTAATTACTGGAGATACTTTAGCAATGCACCTGGGATTATACTTGAAAAAAATAATAATTGCTTTATTCTCATGTACCAGTCCTTGGGAAATTTATGACTACAATAGAATGGAAAAAATTATTAATCCATATTTGAAAGAATCTTTTTATAGGAGAGATTATGATGAAAAATTAGTTAGAGGTATTAATGTTGAGAAAGTTTTCGAGGTTTTTCAAAAACTTGTAAATAAAACAAAATATAAATAATATTTTTAAAGATTTTTTTTAAAGATTTTTATACTCCGACCTTCGTCTTCTTCATCGCCCTCCGTAACTTTTGAAAATTTAAATATAATTTCCTTAGAAGCTCAACTTATTGTATAAATTAACCGCCACTTCTTAAATTTACTTTTGTTGAAGGAATTGAAAATATTAAAAAAATTGAAAAGAGTTAATTTCTTAATTTTTTAAGAAAATAAGAAATGGAATTTAACCTAAAAAGTTGTTGAATTTGTAATTTTTGTTTTTTTTCGTACCTAAATTATAATTAAATTAAGGTCGAATTAAAAGATTTTTTTTTAAAAAAATGAAAAAATTACTCTTTATTTCTATATTTTTCTTAGTCATTAATTTTGTTTTTGCTCAAGTAGTTACTGTTGATGAGAATGTTTTAAGGCGGATTGTGGATATCTTACAAAAATTAATTCAAGAAGGGCAGATACAACCAGTATCTCCTATAGAAGCTCCTCGTCATGAAATTAAGGTTCCTGAAACAGGAAAGAAAATAGAAATACCAGGTTTTGCAGAAACAAAAGTTATCCAACCACATATGATAGAGCTTCCAAGAGGAGTTATGCCAGCTTTACCTAAAAATATTGAAACAAATACAATTACTCCAGAAATAATAAGATCAATTTTGCCTGATAAAGAGAGAAACAATGATGTCATTGTGCAAATTAATAATTTAAGAATAACAAGAATTTTACTTGATCCAGGAATTGAAAATATTAAAGCCCTCTTTTTTGCTGTTAGAGACGTTGGTTGGAAATGTTTACTTTTTGAATCAGAAGAAAGTGGAAAATCTTTACCATGCATTTTAGATATCAGAAGACCAATTTCACAAAAAGAATTAGCTATTCAAATATCAAATGACACAATTTTACTTCAAAGAAATAGACAAAGGGCAAAATTAGAAGACTTTAGGGTTGGAGACAAAATTAATGTTTATGGCTTTATGGATAAAGATAATTATTCTATCGATGCTTTGATTGTAAGAAATATTATTAGTGTTCCTAAGCCAATTGAAGCAAAAAAAGCTTGCCCATTAATTGCTGCTGCCTGTCCCTTAGAAAATTGTTTGAAAGTTGGGAAAGAATTAGAAAAAAAATATCCCGGATGTGATTATGCTTCAAATTGTAAAAAACAATGCCAAATTGAAGAATGCGGTCCAATGCCGCTTTATCCAACAAAAGAAGGTTGTAAAAGAGTTTGTAAAGATGGAAGATGGCAAGAAATTTGTGAGCAAAATAGTACCTGTGGTAAAATTCAATGTCTAAGATATGATCCTGTTTGCGGAACAGATGGCAAAACTTATGCTTGTGGTGAGGCTGATGCAAAAGCTTGTGGAGTAGATGTTGCTTATAAAGGAGAGTGTAAGAAACCAACTTTTTGCATTCAGGTTATTACTCCTGCTTATAATCCTCAAAATCCTTTAGAGTGTAAGGAATTTCCGACTCCTTGCGATGTCCCTCCAGGCTGGATAAAAACAGAAAGATGTTCGATTAGCACTTCAACATTGCAAGCTCCAATAACCCAAACTCAATCTTTAACAGAAGCAAAAGTTGAAGCAGATGATTATGGTTTTTACCCTTCAAATTTAGAGTTCGCAAAAGGAGTAAAAGTTAAGCTTTATCTTTATGTAAAACAAAATAATGTTTATTATGGAGGTTTAGATTTTAGAAGTGAAAAGTTTAAAACTGAATCAGTAAAACCTGGACAAAAAACAGAAGTAGAATTTATTGCTGATAAAGATTTTATTATTGAATCCTATTGGCCTTTAAGTAATGTTAAGAAAGCAGAGTTAAAAGTAGTCGTGAAATAAGGTAATTATATTTTAATCTTGTCCAAAGCTAACTTTTGAAAATTTTTATGATAAGATTTTAGATATTTTAACATTTTCTTTTTGTCTATTTTGTTTTTTAGATTTCTTAAAATTTGCCAAGTTAAAGGTTCTTTGAAATATATCAAATCAATTAAAGTTTTTTCTAAATCAGAAACTGGAATGTAAAAGTTATCATATTTTATATAATCAAAACCAAAGAAATATCTTGGATTGATTCTTTTGATAATGACATTGGCTTCTAAAATTTTTCTAATCCCAGTTCTTACTTTTTTTATAGTAATAATTGTTGTGTTCACCTCTTGCTCCCATAAATTTCTTAAGCTTAGAGCATCATAAAGTCCAAGATAGGAAGGCTTAAAACAAAATACTGAAAGTGTTGGATCATTAAAAGCAGAATAAAATCCTTTTGTTAATCTAAATATCTTTTCTTTCTTTGTTAATTTGCTTAAAATCAAGTGAGCATAGTTTCTATCTTTGATAATTCTTTCAATATCTTTTGATGAAAAAACCGGCGTGCTTTTTATGAAATCCCTTATTTTTGTTATGTGTTTATCCCTCTGCATATTTTTTAATTTTATTTAGAATTTCTTCTAATTTAGGTGCTACTCCAGTAATTATTAAAAATTTCAATTCTTTTTCGTCTACAGGTTTTTTAAAATCTTTTAATAATTTTAATAAATAATTTTTTATCTTTTCTTTAGAAGCATAATCTAAAAGGAAATAAATATCGTAAAGATCTCTGCTTAATTTTCTTTTTAAATAAGCATATGTCTTTTCTAAAATCAATTCTTCTGGAGCAAGGGTATTAATCACGAATTTCGTTCCTTCAATTGTCTCATATTCTTTAGTAGAATAATTTTTAATTTCTTTAAATAAAACCTCAAATCTAATTTCTACGTCATTTCTTTTTATCTTTGAATAAAAAGCATTTTGAGTAAATTTTTTCTTTAAAATTTTAAAACCTTCTTTTTGCAAGTTTTCTAAAAAAATTTTTATTTTATTTTTTTCTTTTGGAGAAATATAAAAATCTACATCTTCAGAGAACCTATTTCCTTGATAACATCTCCAAATAGCTGTACCGCCGTGTAAAACAGCGCTTTTAAAAATTTTAAAAACTTTACTAACTAAAATATCTTGCAAACCAGCGATCTCTCTATGTGCTTTCTTTTTTAGTTTTTTAAAAATAGGCAATTCAACCATACTTATATTATAATATAAGAATGGTTAACTGAAAACAAAGTTTTTGGCTAAATAGAAATTTAAAATGTAAGTTAAACCAGAGGATAAAATCAAAGAAATAAGATAGTAAATATTTAAAATCTCAGTAAAAAAAGCTAATAAAAGAGAATAAAAAGCTAAACCAATTATTTGAAAGAAGACAAATTTTAAAAATTTTCGAAAATAAAGTTCAGTTTTTGTTTTAAAAGTTATAAATGCCTGAAATATAAAATTAATTAAAAACCCTGATAAATAACCAATTATTGCCGACATTAAATAAAAAAGATGAATTTTTTCAGTTAAAAGATATGTTAAGGAAAAAGTAATTAAAAATGCTACTCCTCCTCCCACTCCATATTCTAAAAATTTTTTTATTTCTTCTTTCATTTTTCTAAAACACACCAAAAATCTAAGCAACCAAGAAATTTATATCCATTATTTAAAAAGTTGTTTAATTCTTCTTGATAAAATTTTCCAAAATTAGGATTTCCTATTAAAACTATTTTTGATTTATTTATGCATTCAGGCGATCCTAAAATACTTTTTTTTAAATACCACTGAATTATGCCACTAAAACCTAGACCTATATCATTTTTAGCTTCACAAATATCATAATCCTTTAGATTTGTTTTAATAATTTTTAAAAACTCTATATCTTTAGGACCTAATATCCAAAGTTTGTTATAGAAGATGTACATTTGTTTAGAAGAGAAATAGTAACCTAAAGAAAATATTAAAATTACTAAAGTTACCCCTATTAAAGTATTTTTTTTAAATCCTTCATAAAAAATTAGTCCTGTTAAGCTTGCTATTGCTCCTGAAAAGAATATTACACCATAAGGATGGGTAGACCATTGTTTAAAAACTAATAAAATGAATATTGGGTATAAAATTAATGGCACAAGTATTTTAAAGCTTTTAAAGTTCTTAATAAACAAAATAAATCCTATAAAAGATGTTATTAAAAAAAAGATGGTGAAATTGAGATTTAATCTACTCCATATTGATAAAAACCACGGAACGAACGAGATATTCCAGCTTCTTGCATAAAAGGCATCTTTTAAATCTTTATAAAAAATTGGACCCTTTAGTGTATAAAAATGTAATAAATTCAAAAGAAAAACAAAAATTGTTAAAATTGGAATAAAAATCAATAAACTACGTCTTTCATTCTTTTTAAAATCGCTTAAAAATAAAACATACAGCCAAATAGATAAGGGCATAAAGTAGTAAAACCAATTAGTCAACCCACCAATTAGTATTGATATTAGAAATAAAGCTAAATTTAATTTTGAAATGTTAAATTTATAAAAAACAAACAAAGAGAAGGTAATTAATGCTGTTGGAACTCCAAAAACTGCTAACTCTAATAATTTTCCGTAATATATACTTGAAGGAAGAATTGCAAACACCAGCGATATTAATAAGGGCAAAGTTTTCTGATTAAATATTTTTATTAAGGCTAAGTAAAATATTATTAAAGAGATTAAATAAATAAAAAATACACTTAATCTGGTTATAGATTCTGAAATGCCGAAAATTTTGTAAAAAATATATGTAGGAATTAAAAAAAATGCAGGATGATGAGTATAAAAATTATTTGGGTCAAAATTGCTATTTACAAAATCTTTTGTATACATGCCAAATTTTAAATTTAATATCCCTTTATTTAGCCAATTCATAGCTGTTAATCCATATAAACCATTATTATCCTCACTAATATGTAAAAATGGAGAATTAATATTATTAAGAACCAATAAGGTATAGATAAAAATTATTAACACAATTGATAAAATTTTTATAAGATTTTCACCTCTTTTTGTTTTTGAATAAATATCCAAAATTTTAAATAGAACAAGAAAACCATCTTTTATTTTAATCTTTTTGCCTTCTTCTCTTGGATTGTAGTTTATTTCAATTTCTTTTATTTTCAAACCAGATTTAAAAAGCTCATAACTCAAGAATACATTATCAAAAGAAAAATCATTTTCCCTATATTTTAAAAGCTGAGAAGTTAATTTT
>Ga0068705_10001949_pt1 | contig 10349 bp, 9 predicted proteins | sample YNPMSTMetaG_FD_65631 | JGI IMG/M metagenome (GOLD analysis project Ga0068705, IMG submission 65631) | Anoxygenic and chlorotrophic microbial mat microbial communities from Yellowstone National Park, USA - YNP MS-T MetaG | ecosystem: Environmental > Aquatic > Thermal springs > Hot (42-90C) >... | reverse complement strand
TTGGAGAACAAATGTCTACTCAAACTTATATGGAAATATTTTTAAAAGCAAGTAAAACTTTAGAAGAATATCGGAAATCATTTCCCGAATACAAACCATTCAAAAAAATTCAACTCAATAAAAAACAGGAAAAAATTTTACTCAAACTTGCCAGAAGACTTTTCAATACTTATCCAACTTTTCACCCTAATTACATTGGACAAATGATAAAGCCTCCAATCGACTTAGCTGCTTTGAGTTATTCAATTGCTCTGATTTATAATTCTAATAATCACGCTCTTGATGGTGGTCCAGAAACAAGTTATCTCGAGAAAGAAGCAATTGAACAACTTGCTGAAATGGTCGGTTACAAAAAATTTTTAGGTCATCTCACATCTGGTGGAACGATGGCTAATTTGGAAGGATTGTGGATTTCTAAACTTGTAACTCAAAATAAAAAATTTGCAATCTGTGAAAATGCACATTACACTCACACAAGACTAGCTCAGGTGCTTGATTTTGAATATGAACTGATTCCAATGAATGAAAAAGGAAAAATGGACCTTGATTACTTAAAAGACTTATTAAGAAGAGATAATGTTGGAACTGTGGTTGCAACTCTTGGGACAACAGGATTTGGCGCTCTCGATGAAATTGATGAATTACTAAAATTGAAAAAAGAATTTAATTTTAGATTGCATATCGATGCCGCATATGGTGGTTATTTCAAAGTTCTGGCAAACAATAATTCAAACTTAGTCGATAAAAAGATTTTTGATGCAATCAATAAATCCGACAGCATAGTAATTGATCCACATAAACATGGACTACAACCCTATGGCTGTGGAAGTATAATCTTCAGTGATCCATCGATTGGAAAATTTTATAAACACGACTCACCTTATACTTATTTCACTTCGAAAGATTTACATTTAGGTGAAATTACTCTCGAGTGTTCAAGACCTGGCGCTTCAGCTGCAGCGTTGTGGGCTACTCTTCAAGCTTTTTCATTAAAAGGTAAAAATGGAATGTTTGAAATCTTAAAACTTACAAGAATGGCAGCATTAAAATTTTACGACTTATTGAATAAAAGCGAGTTCTTCTCACCAATTCTAAAACCTGAGTTGGACATTGTAAATTATTTTCCAAAAGCCAGAACAACTTCAGAAATAAGCAACTTGAGTGAAGTCTTATTTGAAAAATTGATGAACAATAAAGAGTATCCAATTTATGTTTCGAAGTATCGATTAAAATCTGACTTTTTCAAAAAACTTTTTCCAGAAGTAAAAATCAATTCAAAAGAAGTTGTTGTATTAAGATCAGTCCTGATGAAACCTGAACATTACTTTTATATCTCAAATATTTTCAACGAAATGGAGAAATGCTGCAAAAAAATTTTGAAACGATGATTTATAAAACAGAAAGTTATAGAACTTATTATTATAGCTGATCTGTCTAAAAAAAAAATAATCATTCAAAAATCATAAATAAATTTTTCGCTAATTATTGATTTTACTTTTCAATGTTTTTAAGTTTGCTTCGCAATGAATCAGAATTCCGAAGAGAAGACACTCGTAACGAATAAGAGAGCAGAGCATGATTATTTCATTTTGAGTAAATACGAAGCTGGAATTGCTCTCAAAGGAACTGAGGTTAAATCACTCAGACAGGGAAAAGCAAATTTTCTCGATGCTTATGTCGATTTTATTGATGGAGAAGCTTACCTTGTAAATATGCATATTAGCGAGTACACTCAAGCAAATCGATTTAATCATGAAGAAAAAAGAAAGAGAAAATTACTCTTAAAGAAAAACGAAATTTTAAAGCTCCAGCAAAAAGTTAAAGAGAAAGGTTACACAGTAATTCCTTTAAGAGCTTATGTAAAAAACGGTAAAATTAAAATTGAGATTGCCCTCGCAAGAGGCAAAAAAATGTATGATAAACGAGCATCTATTGCTGAAAAAGATTTGAAACGAGAATTAGAGAGGAAGTATAAGATAAATTGAAAAGCAAATTTCCACCACTTAACGAACAACTCGATTTAATTCAACACGGCGCCGAAGAAATTATCCCCATCGAAGAACTTGAAGCAAAAATTAAAAAGTCAATCGAGACTGGAATTCCACTCAATGTAAAATTAGGTGCCGATCCAAGTCGACCAGATTTACATCTTGGTCACACAGTCGTTTTGAAAAAACTTCGTCACTTTCAAGATCTTGGTCATCAGGCAATTTTAATCATTGGTGATTTTACTGGAATGATTGGTGATCCAACTGGACGAAGCAAAACTCGTCCGCCACTCACTCTCGAAGAAACAAGAGAATTCGGTAAAACATATTTTGAACAGGCTTCAAAAGTCATAGATGGGACAAAAGCAAAAATTCTATACAATTCTGAATGGCTTGCAAAAATGACTTTTGAAGATGTGATAAAGCTCGCTTCCAAATATACTGTTGCAAGAATGTTAGAGCGAGATGATTTTGAAAAACGATACAAGAACGGTGAACCTATCAGCATTCATGAATTTCTCTATCCTTTAGCTCAAGCAATGGATTCAGTTGCAATTAAAGCTGATGTTGAGCTCGGTGGAACTGATCAAAAATTTAATTTACTTGTTGGAAGAGATATTCAAAGAGAATATGGTCAGGATCCACAAGTTATTTTAACAATGCCAATTTTACCCGGTACCGATGGCGTTGAAAAGATGAGCAAATCTCTTGATAACTACATCGGAATTTCTGAGCTACCGGATGAAATCTACGGCAAAACAATGTCAATCCCCGATTCACTTATTTACACATACTTCGAATTAGTGACTGATGTAAGTAAAGAAGAACTTAATTTAATCAAACAACAGCTCTCCGATCCATCTGTTAATCCGAGAGATTTAAAAAGAAAACTTGCTCGAACAATTGTAGAGCAATACTATTCAAAAGAAGCTGCTCTTCAGGCAGAAGAAAACTTCGATAAAATTTTTGTGCGTAAAGAAATTCCAGATGAAGTAATCGAAGTTTTTGTTAATCAAGAATCAGCTTCAAATATTATTTCACTACTTAGATCTATTGGAGCCGCTCCTTCTAATAGTGAAGCGAGAAGACTAGTCGAACAAGGTGGTGTTTCAATTAATGGTGAAAAAATTCAAAATTCTAATTCACACATTCAGATTCAAAGTGGTTCAATCTTGAAAGTCGGTAAACGAAAATTTTACAAATTAATAATCAAATAGAGGAGGAAATTAAAATTGTTCGTACCAACTAAAGTATTTTTTACCAAAGGTGTAGGAAGACACAAAGAATATCTCCAATCATTCGAGCTTGCATTAAGAAACGCAGGAATCGAAAAATGTAATTTAGTTTCTGTTTCAAGCATTTATCCTCCAGGCTGTAAAAGAATTCCGGCTCAAGAAGGATTAAAATTGCTTCAGCCAGGTCAAATTACATTTTGCGTTATGGCCAGAAATGCAACGAATGAACCCAACAGACTGATTGCTGCATCAATTGGAGTAGCTATTCCAGCTGATGAAACACAATACGGATATCTATCCGAACATCATCCATACGGTGAAACAGATAGTAAAGCTGGTGAATATGCTGAAGACCTGGCGGCAACAATGTTAGCAACTACACTTGGAATTGATTTCGATCCTGAAATAGCCTGGAGCGAAAGAGAAAACATTTACAAAATGTCCGGCAAAATTATTCGCACTTTCAATATAACTCAATCAGCTGAAGGTGATAAGAACGGTTTGTGGACAACAGTTATTGCTGCTGCGATCTTTCTTCCTTAACAAAAATTTTCGATAGCTGGAATACAAGTCCTGTAAGTATTCCAGCTATCATTGGTTCTATTTCTACATCGATCAATTTAATTTCCCGCAAAAGAAAAATTCCCGACGAAATTAAAGTTACAAACACTGTTTGGTACAAAGTCAAACTTGAGTTGAGTTTAAATTTTTCGTAATAAGATCCAATAACAGGGAAAAGAAGACCAGGAATAAAAATTGAACCAATTGTATACCATAAATCGATTACCGAGGGAATTAAAATTGCCAGTATCGAAGAGATAATGATTGTAATCAACAATCCAATCCTAACCAATAAGATTTCATCAAATTTTTTCTTCAATAAATTTTTCAAAATGTCATTTCCAAAAGTCTGAGCACTAATGAAAACATAACTATTCAATGTTGAAATGATAGTTGCGAGAATAGCAGAAATAAACAGTCCCTTAAACAAATCAGGCAAGACTTTATCAGCATAGATGATGTAACTATAAACTGGATTTTCTAAATCAGGTAAATAAGCTCGAGCAAAAAGTCCATTACTTACAGTTAAAAAATCAAAAACGAACCAGAAGCAAACTGAAATTAATATTCCATAGAAAGCTACTTTTTCATTTTTAGCAGCATAACTTCGCTGATGAAAACCTGGATCAACAAAGGTCCATAAACCAATGAAAAACCAAACTAAAAAATAACCAAAAGAAATGCCTTTGAAAGGTACAAGCAGTTCAGCTGGTAAATTTTCTTTAATAAAATTAAATGAACCAAAATTTTTTAAGCTGAAAAACAATAGAGCAAAAAATCCAGCAAACATTAAAACAAATTGATAGACATCAGTATAAATATCTGAACGATAACCAGCGAAAAAGAGATAAACACTCGAAAGAAATAGTCCAAGAACAATTCCTATCCAAATTGGAACCCCAAAAAACACATTAAAGATTACACCGGTCATCAAAGCATAAGGTGCAGGAGAAACAATCATTAATATAAAAAATGAAAGAATGATAGATAACTTTTTACCATAAACTTGTTCAATTCTTTCCGGAATTGTAGTGAGATTTGTATTTCTTATTTTCTTCGAGAAAAAAACAGCGAATAAAATTGCAAAAACATAATAAGGGAAGCCCTGAGTTAACCAAGAATTTATCCCATAACGATAAGTGAATTCCCCCACTCCAAGAATTCCGCCATACCAGGTTGCAACGGTGACCATTACAAAAAGCGGAAGATTTAAATTTCTTCCAGCAAGTAAAAAATCAAGCTTTGATGAATCAGATTTTCTTTTCGACCAAAAGCCAATTAATAAAAGAATAATCGCATAAAAAAGAATGATTAACTTATCAAGTGTGGAAAGATTAATCATAATTGAGAAAGTTTTTTGTTGATCGGATTAAAACAGCAAATCCATTCTTAACCATCAAACCGAAATTTTCTTTAATCGAAACATTACTTGTGCTTTCTCGCTGACCAAACATCAAAGTCTCATCTTTGAGTGGATATTTCAAATTTTCTGTCGTAATCTTAACTCTCGGATCAAAACATAAAATTGAAATCAGTTCATCTTTTTCTGATTTGAAAGAATTTTTACCAGTAACGAATTGCAAAGTTGAATAATTTTCAATCATTATAATCTGAAAATCTTTCACGAATTTGAGAACATTTGAAATATTGCTCAATGTGTGATCAAATCTTTTTCCTGTAAATCCTACAACAAAAACTTTATCGTACTTCAATTTCCGACAAAGTTTAAGTGCTTTTTCTAAATCTGTATCGTTTTGTCGGGAAAGTTTAATCACTTTTACATTTTTGCTTTTGTAATATTCCAAAACTTCTTGATTAACTGAATCAAGATCACCGATTATAAACTTTGGTAATTCTCCAATTTTGAAAGCAGAGTTTGTTCCACCATCAGCACAAATTAAGTCAGCGTCATATTTTGACTTTATTTTTTGATAAAGACTTTTTTTGATAGGTGAACCGTTGCAATAAACAATTGCTGATTTCATTTGAATTAATTTGAATGGTTGATTATCAAATTAGATTTGAATTCTGGACTTGATTAAAACTTTCAAAAAAATAAAGGGCTGTCTGAGTTGAAATAAATTTGAAATCTTTTGAGAAAAATTTAGACAGCCCTTAAAAATTTAATTATTTTCACCACCCTCAGATACTTGAGAAGAAGAATCATCTGACTTTTGAGATTTTCTTTCCAATCTTACTTTTTGAATTTCATTTCTGAGTTCCTGAGCCATCTTTCTCAATTCTTGCAAGGATTTACGCAGTCTGGTTCCCGCTGCATTTTTACCTTTGACAAAGAATTTTTCATAATCACCTTGCATTGAATCAATAAAGTTTTTTAATTCATCTAATTTGTTCATTGAAACCTCCAAATTTTTATTTTTTTATTAACATTTTGCACTAATATAAGCATAAAATTAAAGATTGCACTCTATAAGTTACCAATTTTTAACTTTTTTCAAGCTTTTTTTGTGTAATTTGACGAGGGTATCCATCATCTCTGGAATTCTTCCGTAAAGTCTTTTTAACTTTCTTGGTTTTCTTTTTGCCAGTGCATAGGAAGTTATAATTGGCATTGCAACAGTCGAATCAAGATAACAGACAACACTATCAGGCAATTTATTTGGATCAACTTTTCCCCAGCTCACTGCTTCCGATGGTGTCGCTCCAGAAAGTCCACCAGTATCTGGACGAGCATCCGTTACCTGAAGGAAATAATCGTGTCCTTTTTCATCAATTGCTAAGACTTCCTGAATTTGAGGTTCCGTTTGAAGCATAAAGTTCTTCGGTGAACCACCGCCAAAAATCATAACTGCACTTTTTCCGCCATTAATTTTAGCGTTTAAGACAATCGCTGCAGTCTCATTCACATCTCGACTTACATCAAATTTGAATTTATTTCCATGCAAAGCCATTGCTGCGACATTCATTCCAATTGAAGAATCACCAGGTGAAGATGTGTAGATCGGCACTTCGTACAAGTATGCATTAGATAGTATTGAATGATGAGGAAGTCCAAGAGCTTTTTCTCGTTCACAAACAAATTTTCCAAGATGATAATGAAATTCAGCAGTGCTCATCTCTTTTTGAAAGACTTCACTTCTGAGGACTTTTCGATAAAATGCATCCGTTGAGAGTAGAACTCTGTAGTCAAACAAAATGTCATAAATTCGAACCACTCCTTTTTCACGCAATTCTCTATCATCAACATTTGGAGTACCTTTGTGAAGGCTTAGTCCAAGACCAAAATGAGTATCGTGATAAAGATTTGCTCCAGTGCTTACAATCCAATCAACAAAACCAGCTTTAATCAATGGGACAACACAAGTTCCACCTAATCCAGCGGGAGTTAAAGCTCCCGTTAAGCTCATACCAATTGTTACATCATCTTCCAGCATTTTTTCTGTGAATAAACGACAGGCATCAGAAAGTCTTCCTGCATTGTATGCTTGAAAATAGTTTTCAACTAATTCTACCACACTGACATTTGGTTTAATTGGATTTGTATTGATTTTCTTTCCTGATAAGTATTTTTTCTTTGACATAATTACTCCTTTTTGTTCCAGTTTTTCTTCTAAAAATTAAATTGAATCAGCTACTATTTCAGCAATATCTTTAACCTGAACTTTATCAATTACATCTTTAGTTTTAACGCCATCTGTTAGCATTGTCATACAAAATGGACAAGCTGTTGCAATTGTATCAACATTTAGTGAGAGAGCTTCTTCTGTTCTTTCAATATTAATTCGTTTGCCTTCTTTTTCTTCTAAGAACATTCTTCCACCACCAGCACCACAACAAAAACCTTTATCTCGCGAACGGTTCATTTCTTTTAATTCAATTCCATTAATTGATTTCAAAGTTGTACGAGGTGAATCATAAATTTCATTGTAACGACCAAGATAACAAGAATCGTGATAAGTTAAAGATTTCTTTTCCGATTCTTTTAGGGTGATTTTTCCTTCCTTAACTAATAGTTCAATCAATTCTGTATGATGAATAACCTCATAATTTCCACCAAACTGAGGATATTCATTTTTAAGTGAATGATAACAGTGTGGACAAGCGGTAAGAATTTTTTTCACTCCATATTTTTCAAGTGTTTGAATATTCTCTTTCATTAGCATTTGAGCAAGGTATTCATTGCCCAATCTTCGAGCAGCATCTCCGTTGCACTTTTCTTCGTTTCCAAGAATTTTAAATTCAATTCCAGCAGTCTTAAGAATTTTTACAATCGAACGACTTACTTTTTTATATCTTTCATCGAATGAACCAGCACATCCAACCCAAAAAAGTAATTCTGGCGAATTATCCTGTGATGCAATTTTTACATCCAGTCCTTCGGCCCATTGAGCTCTTTCAGTGTAACTAAAAGCCCAAGGAGTGAAATTAGTTTCAAGATTTCTAAAAACAACATTCAACTCAGCTGGAAAATTTGCTTCGGTCAAGACAAGTCCTCGTCTTAAATCGACAATTGTATCGATGTGTTCAATCATAACTGGGCATTCGGTTACACAGGCATTGCAGGTCGTACAAGCCCAGATTTCTTCATCGGAAATATAATTGTGAATTAAAGTTTTTTCCTGAACACTCTGATCTCCAGAATAAAATGTTTTGTCATGAAGTCTCTGACGCACATCCATTATAATTTTTCTTGGTGAAAGTTTTTTGCCAGTAAAATTCGCCGGACAGGCGGCAGTACAACGACCACATTCAGTGCAAGTATATCCATCAAATAACTGTTTCCAGGTTAGATGTTCAACATCAAGTGCACCAAAAGTTGTCAGTGTTTCATCTTCAAGATTAATTGGTTTTAATGTATTCTTCTCAGGTTTTAGTTTGGCAAAAAATACATTTGGTATTGAAGTTAAAATATGAAGATGCTTTGAGTAAGGAAGATAATTCAGAAAAGTCAAGATTGTAATAATGTGTATCCACCAGAAATATTCGTAATTGATATAACTTTTTTTGATTTCAAAACTTTCTCTTATAAAATCGCTCACAAATCTAAATGAATAAATATCAGAATGGAGAGAGTGAATATTCTGCCCAAACATTGTAATAATTACAATCGAAATTAAAGTTAATATAAAAGCAGCATCAAAATTTCCATCTTTCTCAGTATGAAGTCTTTTTACTCTTACTAAAAATCTTCTAATGACTGCGATTAAAACTCCAAGCAGAACCAGAACTCCAAATAAATCCTGTGTGAAAGTGATGGCTGTATAAAGTCCACCTAAAAAATTAAAAGAAAATGATGGTATGAAACCTTGAACAATTGATTCAATTACAACTAACAAAAGAACACAAAATCCCCAGAAGATAAATGCATGCATCAGTCCCGCAATAGGTTCACGAAATAATTTTGATTGAGCGATTGCAACTACTAAGACATTTTTTAATCTCTCTGAAATCCTATCAAAACGATTTTCTGGTTTTCCAAGCAATAAACTTTTATAAAGTTTTTTTAAGCTTGAAAAGAAAATCCCAAAAGCAATGATAAGAACAATTGCGAAAATTAGTGCTTTCATAATCACCTCAATTTTTTGAAAGATGCTTTAAGAGAAAATCAATTGTTCGAGCTTTAACCTGTTCGAACTGTGGATTTGAACCCGCATATGGATGGACAATATTAAATGTATGCCCAGCAGAAGGAATTACAACAAGTTCAGTAAAATTTTTGTTGCTTGCTTCATAAAGTTGATAAGCTTCGCCTAAAGGCACTGTCAAATCCTGATCACCATGAACAATTAAAATTGGAAGATTTATTTTTGAAATGCAATTAAGAAGATTAAATCTATCTTTGTTTTGTTCAAAGTCATCGAGCATAACTTTGTTCAGTCTCATCACCTGATTAGTTCGAGTATTTACAACTTCGAGGTAACCTTGCTTTCTCCACAATTCGATTTGATGTTTTGTGTATCTTTCAAATGTTGCAATTGTACCCCAAAGTGCAAGTGCTTTTACATTTATGTTTTTGTGCTTTTCAATTGCCTCTTTTGTTTGAATTAAAGCGATTGCCCCACCTCTCGAGTGACCAATCAATCCAATTGAATTTTTTCTTCCATCAAAACCGAAGCCACCATTATTGTAAAATTCAATTAATTCATCAAGTTCTGAGACTTCAAGAGATATTGTATTGTTTGCAAATTTCTCAAGCTCAGTAAACTCATAGGGATTTTCTCCAATACCATTATGAGAGAAATTGAAAGTAACAACGAGTAAACCATTATCTGCAAGTTCCTGAGCAAAAAATGGAACATATCCCCAATCTTTAAATCCTTTAAATCCATGAATAATAAAAACACACGGCAAATTTTCAGGATTTTCATTATAAAAGATTGTTCCTCTAATCAAATTATTTTTCGAAGTGACAAACTTGAAATCTCTTTTCATATAAATCTTGCAAAAGTTTTTTCAAATTTAATAACGAGGTCACTAAAAACAAGGAAATTTGTGGTGGTGAGATATAAGAGAAGAATTTTAGATTAATTAACTTTCAAAAGTACTTAAAGAAGTGCAATCGGAGTTACAATAAGAACTCTCCAAATAATATATGAAATTCATA
>Ga0068705_10001938_pt1 | contig 10378 bp, 8 predicted proteins | sample YNPMSTMetaG_FD_65631 | JGI IMG/M metagenome (GOLD analysis project Ga0068705, IMG submission 65631) | Anoxygenic and chlorotrophic microbial mat microbial communities from Yellowstone National Park, USA - YNP MS-T MetaG | ecosystem: Environmental > Aquatic > Thermal springs > Hot (42-90C) >... | reverse complement strand
CTTGTGTTCCAATGGGTTGCAGATCATCTCCTCACCGAACAGATTGAAGACATGACCGAGGGGGATGAATCGACGCGGAAGACACCGGCTTTAGTCTTTTGCTTCAACCGCGAAGAATGCTGGGCTATCGCCGAACAGCTCAAAGGCCGGGACATGGTCACCCGGGATCAGCAAACAGCCATTCAAGAGATTCTTAAGGATGTCGATCTATCGCAGGGGGCCGGTCCAAAGCTGAAACAACTCTTGATGCGAGGCGTGGGCGTCCACCATGCCGGTGTGCTTCCAAAATACCGGAGGCTTGTCGAGGATCTCTTCCAGAAAAAACTTCTGTCAGTCGTCGTGTGTACGGAGACATTGTCCGCTGGCATCAATTTACCGGCGCGGTCCGTCGTTTTGCCCTCGCTGGTCAAAGGTCCTCGCGAAAAACGACGACTGATTGATCCCAGTTCTGCGCACCAGATGTTTGGGCGGGCGGGGCGCCCTCAATTCGATACCCAAGGGTACGTCTTCGTTCTTGCCCACGAAGACGACGTCAAATTGAATCGCTGGAAAGAGAAGTATGACCTTATCCCCGAGGATACGAAAGACCCACAGCTTCTCCGCATGAAAAAGGACCTCAAGCGGAAAATGCCGCAGCGTCGTCCTGACGAAGTGTACTGGACGGAAGCCCAGTTCTGGAAACTCAAGAATTCTCCGCCGACAAGGTTAGTCAGTCGGGGACATGTCCCCTGGCGACTGCTGGCCTATATGCTTCAGGCTTCGCCGGAAGTCGAACCCATTCGTCGCCTCGTGAGCAAGCGACTCATGGAATCCGGCCGGGTCGAAGCAGAATTACGATACCTCGATCGTATGCTTCTGACGTTATGGCGCGCAGGTTTTGTTGAGCTGGAACCTTCCCCACCACCATCTGCGATCTCGGCGAGTGCGAAGAAATCCTCGTTTGACCACCGTCAAAGCTCGTGGGAATTCCCAGCAAAATCATCTGAAAAGGAGGATGGTTCATCCCAAGATCACGGGGACGAACCCAATCTCCCAGAATATCGACCAGCACGGGCCGTCCCAACCGAGCATATTTGGAAGATTTCGGCTTTTCGTAGCGTCAATCCGCTTTACGGTGTGTTTCTGATTAACCAACTGGGCGTGGCCGATACTCATGAGCTGCTCCAGGCGATGGAAAGTGTCCTCGAATTGCCGCGCTCGCTGATGAATTATGTCCGCGTTCCCAGTTATAAGGAGCTTCCACCAGGGCCGTTGGCGGTGACGAGGCTCGATCCTTTGTTGCTTGAATTGGGGTTGGCCCTGCCCGATCAACTCACTGGTCCCCGTCAAGATGAAGACGAAGAAGATAAAGAGGAGCGACGGCGGCGACAAAGACGAGGCTTTGTCGAAGAACGCCCCCAAGTTCTCACACTTGCCGAAAAACTGGAATTGCTCTTCCGATACGATTTCCCTGATGTCTCCGATATCCGGATTACCCCAGTTTGGGCGGCAGGTGAACTCCTCGAGTATGGAAATGATTTTAACAAATACATCACGAGCAAGTCCCTGCAAAAGCAAGAGGGGATCATTTTCCGCCATCTGTTGAGGTTGATATTGCTTCTCGGCGAGTTCAAGCAAATCTGTCCCGCCGAATTGACGCCAGAGACGTGGGAAGGCCAACTGAACGAACTGATTGCTCGATTCAGTGACATCTGCCGTCGCGTCGATCCCACAAGTACCGAGCAAGCTCTGGAACAGGTCGAAAGCGAAACGATGGTCGATGACTAACGGAGGAAACGTTTTCAGAAAATGAGTCTCAACCGAGGTTAAGTAATTCGATAACAAGATGTCCTCGTCACTTGATGCTGAAATAGCGGTTGTTCTTGCCACAATCGAAATCGGCTAATAAGATAGAGTCAAGTATAATTCGTATTGCAAGGGTGCAGTCATAAGACTGCAGGTGTGGTGGATGGTCGGGCCGCCATCCGAGAAGGATCGTTCTCGGATTGAAAAAGGAGGTAACCTGATGGCGCAACCCGATCACTCTCCCCATCAACCAGCAGCATCTTCTTCCGAACCACGGCAAAACACCGCAGGCTGTTTGCTTCGGTTGTATTGGATGATCATCGGATACCTCATCGCCGTCTTGTGTGGGGTGTCGATAGTCAATCATCATGGTGATTTTTCGATTGTCGATGTCATCTATTGGGTCGCGATTCTCGGGGTCCTCGCAGCTCGCTGGGTGGACATCAAGCGTTTTGGTGGGACACGTGCCGACGGTCAGGCGGCGACGATGCGGGATTGGACTGTTCACGCAGTGATAACCATGATTGCGGCAGGCATCGGTTGGATCGGCATTCATTGGGTTCGTTTGCAAGGTCTTTGGTGACCTAACAGAACCGAATTCATGAAAGCAGGTGCGAGATTAAGATCCGGCAGCCAATGGCGATCAGGATGCTGCCGCCAAAGAACTCTCCCCATTGTGAAAAACGTCGGCCGAGCCAGCCCCCGCTATGGATTCCAACCAGACTGAGGACGCCAGCAACAAACCCGATCACGACGGCTGCAAACCATACCGACCCGGCGAGAAACGCGAGAGACAACCCGACAGCCAGGGCATCCAGGCTTGTGGCGAGCGACAGTCCAACCAACGTCCATCCCCTTGTCGGGTCGTCACCAGAGAGCGTCAATTCCTTCTGGAAGGCCTGCCATACCATTTTGCCCCCTAAACCCGCCAGGAGGGCAAATGCCAACCAGTGATCCCAGGCGCTTATCATCGCCGAGAACTGTCGGCCAATAAACCAGCCCAGGATGGGCATCAAAAACTGGAACAGTCCAAAATGAAAACAGATGCGGAATGTGTGCCTGACCGTAATATGTTCGAGGCGCAAGCCAACGGCTAATGACACCGCAAAGGCGTCCATTGCTAGCGCCAAAGCAACAAAAAAAACAGCTAAAAAATCCACGCGTTTCTAGGTATCCGTATGATCGACGACTGAAATCATTGTTTTTGAACTGATCACGCCTCCGGTCACATGTTCCCTTCATGTATAAGACATTGCCCATCGACCGACAACGGGATGGCCTCAATCCACCGAAATTGCCTTCCTTAAACGCGAGCTTGGAGCCTCAGGACCCGCGTGGATCGAGAAGACGACGGAACATTCAAGAAAAAACCTCACGTCAAATGCACGACGTGAGGTCATGGCCATCGCAAAGCTTAAACTCACTCCCGACCAACGGCAAGCACTTTTAGGCAAACCACATTTTCGGAAGTTCGGAACGGCTTAACGGCACGCTCACTCGTATTTGATGGAGCAGCCAAAGGCCTTTGTCATGGCTGTTTCTGGCGTCTTGTTTGCCAGCAGGGCGTCAAGTGCATCCCTGAGGTAGTTTCGTTTGACCTTACTGACATCCATGTTGTCGTCGATCGCACCTACGTAGGCGATCTTTCGCTCGGAATCCATAACAAACACATGGGGCGTAACCTTCGCGCCGTAGGCGTGTCCGGTTGCCTGGGTGGGATCATACAAATACGGGAAATTGAAACCCTTTTCCTTTGCCCGGACCTTCATGCGATCCAAACGATCCTCCGGGATGTTGTTGACATTCAGAGCGATCACCTGGACCCCTTTTTCCTGATAGTCCTTTTGAAGGGCAATCAGCCGATCCTCGTAGGCCTTGGCCACGGGACAGTGATTGCAGGTAAAGACCAGGACAATCACTTTTGCATCTTTGTAATCCGAAAGGGAATGTTGTTTATCATCCACGCCTATGAGATTCTTCCAGTCCGGAGCCTTGTCGCCAACTTTAAGCTCGGCTTGCTCGGCCACGGCGCAGGACGCAAGCATGCAGATTCCCGCCACGAAAACGATTCCCAAAAACACAGAAACAACTCGGCGCATCATCATCCTCCTCCAATTACCGCAAAACCGACGAACCGCCATCCCCGACACTCGCCCCGATTGCTCGCGTTCCTCAGGGACGGCCAAAGAATAATTCACTCAATTCCCTCTCAAATCAACCCCACCTATAGAGGGTCATTTCACTTCACAAACGGCGGGAACCGCCGTCACGGAAAAGCTCAACACCAATGTCAAGCAAATGACCAAGATTTTGGTCTGGTTCCCATTACCAGCCGCAATCAGTTCGGCTACAATGCGATGATACTGAGGACGCGGATACCAGAGCCGCGATAATTGGCCATGTCGTTTTAGACAAATTGTCACCGATGTTGGTTTTGAAATCCTTGGAACGAAGCTATGGCTAAAGGTGGAAAAAAGAAAAAAGCGGAAGTGGTGTTTCTGGTTTGCGAAGAGACAAACGACTACAACTATACGCTTCGCCGAAAACCCGGTGGCGAGAAGCTCCGCTTGAAAAAGTTTTGCCCGCGCTGCCGACGGCACACTTGGCACACGGAAAAGAAGAAGTAAGGTCGTGATGCGTCAAAAATCCCTGGCGGCTCTCGGTATCTGGTGAGGCTGCGGGGCTTATGAAAAAACGTTGGCGAATCTCTTACCATGATCCCGTGGCCATTGCTGAGCTTGCAAGGCGGGCAGAGATTCCGGCCGTTGTTGCGCAATTGCTGCTTTCCCGCGGGATTTCCGACCCTTCCCAGGCTCAGCGATTTCTAAAACCGACACTGCACGCACTTCATTCACCGGAATCCTTCCCTGCGTGTGAGCAGGCGGCTGATCTGTTGTGGTCGGCGATTCAATCGCAGCGTCGGATCGCTGTTTATGGGGATTATGATGCCGACGGCATCACAGCGACGGCCATCCTCTGGAAATGCTTAAGATTGCTGGGTGCTGATGTCAAATACTACGTCCCCAATCGCCTGGAAGAGGGATACGGCCTTCAGTCATCAACAATTGAGGACCTTGCCCGCCAGGGTGTCCAGCTTATCGTCACCGTGGATTGTGGAATCACGGCGGTTCAGGAAGTTGCCTTTGCTCGGGAGAAAGGCATCCCAATTATTGTGACGGATCACCACGAGCCTGGCGATGATTTACCCCAGGCTGCCGCGCTTGTGCATCCTCGCGTTGGATCATCGTTGTTTCCGTTTCCTTGGTTGAGTGGCGCCGGTGTTGCCTTCAGATTGGCCTGGGCTCTGATTCGCCGAGCCAGTTCTGGAAGACGCGCGGAGGATCGCCTGCGAGATTTTCTGGTTCAAGCTGTGGGTCTGGCGGCTATCGGCACAGTGGCCGACATTGTCCCTTTGTGGGATGAAAACCGTGTCCTTGTCCATTATGGATGCACCGTTAGCCTGGCCCGACAACCATCTCTAGGACTCGCCGCCTTGCAGAAGTTTGCCAACCAGTCGCGCAATGGCAAGACCGATAGTGAATGGATTGCCTTCCAGTTAGCCCCACGAATCAATGCGGTTGGTCGCTTGGGCCAAGCAGCCCTGGCTGTGGAATTACTGGTCACGGAGAAAGAAGACCGCGCCATGGAATTGGCCGCCTACCTTAATAGTCTGAATGATCAGCGAAAATCTTTGGAACAAAGCATCTATCTGCGGGCTTTGCGGCAGATCAAGGAACACTATGATCCGGACAATGACCCAGCCTTTGTTCTTGCTGATACGGACTGGCACCAGGGCGTCATCGGGATTGTCGCGGGACGCCTCGCGGAGAAATTCCATCGTCCCGTCATCCTGATTTCACTCAGCAAGACTGGTAGCAAGTTGGCCATTGGTTCGGCACGAAGTGTTCCGGGATTCCACCTTCATCAAGCACTCACTGCCTGCGCTCACCACCTGGAACGGTTTGGGGGCCATGCGCAGGCTGCTGGGCTAACAATCGCAGAGCAAAACATCAACTCATTCCGGCATGAGTTCTGTCAGTATGTGGCTGATAGTTTTGACCGGGAACAAAACCTCGCCGAGATTTCTGTCGACTGCGAGTTTCCCCTGGGGGTGTTTACAGTCAATGTTGTGGAACAAGTGGAACGTCTTGCCCCGTTTGGTATGGGTAATCCACGGCCAATCATGTGCTGCGAAAATGTGACGCTGGTAGAATCACCACGGGTTGTTGGGCAGGGACAACAGCACCTTTCAATGCGTGTCCAGCATTCTGGCACCGTTATGCGGGCCATCGCCTTTGGGGCCGGTGAACGGGTTTACGAACTGGCTTGTGGGCAACCGTTCGATCTTGCATTTCGGCCCGTCATCAGCGAATTCAATGGTTCGCGACGCGTGGAGTTGCATGTTGTTGACTGGCGGACTCCGCAGGAACGTCCCAGGTGATTGACTGGTCCTTCGCATCGAGTGTCTGCCCCGGTAATTCTGCGACTCTGCGACTGATTCTCTCTGGGTATTTGAGCATCATAGCCAATCCCGTTACATTGAAGAAAGCGACGAATCCTGGCCATGAACGTATCCGCGATAGGCTTTCTTCTGCAGTCAGTCTGGCTTGGGGAAAAGACTCACGATATATTTGGTCAGCCAGACAGAGCGGAAAAAATCATGATTTTTCTCGGACCAACCAAACTTGCATGAAAACTTCGCTCATGAACCCGTGCCAGATCGAGTGGGAAGAAAACTTCACCATCTCCAGTAGATGCGAGGAAGTGGCCCACGTTATCGACGTTGTCCTTAATCGACTCCGCCAAAGCGGCTGGCACGAAAATGATAACTTTGCTGTCCATGTTGCGCTCCAGGAATCCCTGAGCAATGCCATCAAGCATGGTAACCGGTACGACCCAATGCGGCGGATTTTCGTCTCGTGCCGACTAACCAAGCAAGAGATTGAAATCTCTGTGCGCGACGAGGGGAGCGGGTTTGATCCGTCGAAGGTGCCCGATCCAACACTGCCCGAGAATCTTCACTTTCCCACTGGGCGTGGGCTAAAACTTATCACCGGGTTTATGGATTATGTGTCATTTCGTGATGGCGGACGGGAGATTGTCATGCGGCGACTGCGGCGAGACTCGTCAGCCTCGCAAGCGACTTCATGAATGGGGCCGTCGTTCAGGCCAGGTTAGAACGCATATTGTGAAACCGCATTGCCGAGAATCAACAACCCTAGCCAAGAAGCCCTGGGAGACGTAAACTTATTCATTCGGTTCGACGGTCTTGCAGCTTCCCCAGCAAATCCTAGATTTGCAGGACCGGTTCCATATAATCAAGGCAATTGACTTCATGATCTTCGAGGAGAAATCGGCATGACTCAAGTCGATAAGATGTATGATGAGGCGATTGAGCTGCAACAACAAGGCGATCTTCAGGGAGCATTGAGTAAACTTCAGGAGATTATCCAACTGGATCCCAGTTACGCACTGGCACATGCCGCATTGAGCGTTTTCCACAGCAAGTTGGATGAGCATGAGAAGGCCGTTGAACATGCCCGCAAGGTGTGTGAGTTGGAACCAGAAGATCCGTTCAGTTTTGTGGCGTTGAGCCTCATTTGTCAGAAGGCTGGCCTGATCGCCGAAGCCGAGGAGGCCATGTGGCAAGCCCGGCAGGCACAGGTTGCTGCAATCCAGCGGCGCCACGCATCGTCGGACGACGGCCATCAATAAAGCCACATCCGATGAAGACTGTTGGAATGCACAGGCAGTCCCAGCAGGGGCAGACCTCAATGGACACGGTGACCGGGTTTCGCCCCCGCATCGGGGCTGAGAAGGAATACCTGATCATCGCCCCAGCCTGCTGCCAGGATCATCCCTTCACTGGTTCCAAACCGCATTTGGCGCGGTGCGAGATTGGCGACGAGAATCACTAGTCGCCCAATTAAGTCGTCCGGCTTATATGCCTTCTTGATTCCGGCAAACACGGTCCGCCTTTGATCCCCACCCAGGCTGAGAGTCAGTTTCAGCAGCTTATCGGCACCGGGAACTTCCTCAGCCGCGACGACTCGCGCTACCCGCAAATCAATTTTGGCAAAATCGGCAATCGTGACCGTCGTGGCCACAAGCGGCTCCTTTTCTAGCGGCTCGTTTCCGTCAACCGTCTCCTGAGGACGGCTTTTACTCCCGGTTTTCTGAGCAGCCTGACCGGCGTCTTCTGATTCGCGGCTTTCTTCGATCACGGCATTAAGCCCTTCTTTAGGTACGCGTGTCATCATATGTTTAAAAGGAGATACTTTGTTACCCACCAACGGGGATTGAGCCTGGTCCCAGGAACGGATGGGATCATTCAGTAACTCGCCCGTCTGCTGAGCCAGGCGTGGCAAAACCGGCGCCAGATAAACCACCAACTGTCGGAAGAGGTTGAGGCCAACTGTGCACACATCGCGAAGTTGGGCCCGTTTTGAAGGATCCTTCTTCAGATTCCACGGGGCAGCTCGTTCAATGAATTGATTCGCTCGATCTCCGGCAGCCAGAATGAGCCGCATCGCCTTTCCGTAATCGCAGTTTTCGTAGGCTTCCGCGATGGACTGGGCATCGGCTGCTGCTTGAGCAAACAATCCGCCATCGTCAGGATAGACCGGAGACAAATTGTCGCCTTCGAGAAAACGCGCTGTCCGACTGGCCAGATTGACAATGTTGCCGACCAAATCGGTGTTGACCTTCGACGCAAACTCTTCGAGATTGAGGTCAATATCCTCGACCCGCGACGATAACTTCGCGGCATAGTAGTACCGGAGATAGGATGGATCAAGATGCCGCAAATAGGTCTCGGCCTTGATGAATGTCCCCTTAGATTTGGACATTTTTCCACCGTTGACGGTCAAGAATCCGTGAATGTGGATCTTTTTCGGCAAATTGAAAGCTGCCGTTTTAAGCATCGCCGGCCAAAAGAGACAGTGAAAATATGTAATATCCTTCCCGATAAAGTGATGAACTTCGGTTTCCGGATTGCACCACCAATCTTCAAGCAATTCCCCAGTACGGCGACACCATTGCTTAGTCGAACCAACATAGCCAATCGGCGCATCAAACCAAACGTACCAGTAATTGCCGGGGCTGTCAGGGATTTCGAATCCAAAATACGGCGCCGGTCGAGAGATATCCCAATCACGCAAAGGCTCGCTGAGAAAATGGGCCTTGAGATAATTGGCGATTTCCGGCTGAAGGTGATCCCCTGTTTGCGTCCATTCTTCCAAGAAGCCATGGAGCTTCTCGAGTTGAACGAACAAATGGCGAGCCGTCCGAAGTTCTGGTTTTGCCCCCGAAATCGTACTCACAGGGTCGATCAACTCGGCGGGGCTGTGCGTGTGTCCACATCGGTCACAGCTGTCACCATATTGGTCGGGAGCGCGACACTCCGGATTGGGGCATGTCCCCTTGACAAATCGGTCTGCTAAAAACACCCCTGCCACGGGGTCAAAAAGCTGGGATACATCTTTTTCAATAATAAGACCGGCTTGCCGCAAAGCTCGCCAGAAAATCTCGCAGATCTCGCGGTTCTCCGGACTGTGAGTGCTGCCATAATTGTCAAACTCAATGTCGAAACCAGCGAAATCCCGAACGTGGGCATCATGCATCCGGCGAATGAACTCTTCCTCGGGAATCCCTTCGCGACGGGCCGAGATCATAATTGCCGTTCCATGTGTGTCGTCAGCGCAAATGTAGATGCAACGATGCCCTTGTAACTTTTGAAATCGCACCCAAATATCTGTTTGAATGTATTCCACCAAATGACCGATATGGATCGGACCATTTGCATACGGCAAGGCACTTGTGACCAAAATCTTGCGACTCATAACTGTGGAAATCTTCTCTTTCCTGGAAAGGACATCAATCTTGCCGGAGCTTCCAGCATCCGGCCCAAAACCAGCATTGTATAGCCTGTGTTAAGCCTTCGGGAGTAGGATGCGACCCTGGTTCCGCTAAACAACGGACAATCTCATGAGATACTGTTGGGGCGCCAGCAATCTCGAGATCGAGGCCACTCCTGCGAAATGCACTGTTCTCAGTCGCTGAAATTAACTTAGGGGGTGTCATCTGCGGCGACCACAGGCCAATCGTTTACCGCCCTGAATAATCCCGGCGAAAAGACGTACAAGACAAGGCAGGCCGCATGAATTTCGATGAGCATTTTCCGTAATGACCGACATTGGACATTTGCCATTTCACGTGGACGGAATTGCCCAAAATCGTGACCGGTACTACGCTATGCAGAATGGATATGGTCAGGTAAACTGGGCATCCTTAAACACCTGAAGACGACGGCCATCGCGCCATCAATACGATATCAGCCGGAGATAAGAATGACAGAGACATCAAGAAGCTCTCACTCTCTTCCGCTCTCGCTGAGTGAATCCGCTTCGCCCTCTGGGCTTTGGTCGCGGAGTTTCTTGGCACTGTTGGTGACGCAGTTCACCGTCGCGCTGAACGACAATATCCTCCGCTGGTTGTTTATTCCGATCGGAAAAGATCTCGTCCTCCAGCAACTGAAAGAGAGTCCCGACGTTGCACGTTCGGTTGGGTCATTTGTTTTTTTAATTCCTTTTAT
>Ga0068705_10001927_pt1 | contig 10400 bp, 10 predicted proteins | sample YNPMSTMetaG_FD_65631 | JGI IMG/M metagenome (GOLD analysis project Ga0068705, IMG submission 65631) | Anoxygenic and chlorotrophic microbial mat microbial communities from Yellowstone National Park, USA - YNP MS-T MetaG | ecosystem: Environmental > Aquatic > Thermal springs > Hot (42-90C) >... | reverse complement strand
AGGAATTCAGGAAAAAAGTGGATAACCAAACGTAGGTGCTCGCTTCCAAGTCGAAGAAAAGCTGCTCTTATGGTGAAAATTCCAGCGCTGGCTCGGGCAGGTTTGCTATTCTGTGGAGATGTATGATCAGCGATAGAGGACCACGGATGGGAATCAGTCGATGAGTCCGCAAGATGTCTAGCTGTGTTCCCATCAGTCTTGAGGTGGACGACCCCGGCGAGGGATACCGGGGTGTGGTTCCAACGACTGTACCAGTGCCGCCAACTGTTGGAAGCCATCACCGTAACTGGTGTACACCAGCCGGCTGCGAATTTCCGGAGTGAGTGCTTGCCCTCCGACAGCAATGACGATCCCACGTTTCTGCCATTCCCGGGCCTGTTGATTGAACTCTTTCAGGAAGGCATCGGGATCGACCAGGTGGGTCGCCGATAACCAGACGAGTCGAGGACTTAGCTCCACGACGGCTGCTTGAAAAGCCGATACCGGTGTATGGGGGCCGAGGTTGACCGCGTTCCAGCCACAGTCGAAGAGTGTAAGTTGGGCGAGGAGTGTCGGCAGTAGATAGTGGTCATGTTCCGGTGCTCCTCCCACGGCACAGGGGCGATGACGATCGGAGGACGGTCGCAGCAGTTCCCGCAATTCGTACAGCACCGCGGCTACTTCTTGCGTAATACGATGCTCCTGCATGACATCGACGGTTCCATTGGCCCACCCATGTCCCACCGCATGCATCAACGGCACAATCACCTCATCGGCCAGTTGGGCCATCGATACCCCTTGGCTGTAAGCTCCGCGGAGTAGCGTCCTGAGCAGGGGACCGTCCAGACGCATCCCTGCCTGGCGAACTTGTCGCGCTAGCTGCTCCGTATCACTGCTGGTGTACTCGATACTATTCCCTAACAATACAGACAGGTTCGGCTGAGGAAGCACACCCTGCCGGACCAGACGCAAGATCTCTCCCAACGGTAACTTACGGTGTCCGCCGACAGTCCGCTGAGCCGGCAATATTCCTTGGTCCACCCACCGTTTGATTGTGGTAACACTGACTCCCAATGCTTCTGCCACCTGCTGCGTACTGACGTACCGTTCTGTCAACAGTTCTTCGTCCGCAGCGTCATGTTTGTGGGGCATGTTATTTGGACGATTCATGCGTTTTTCGTTCCCATGCTTGTCACAGCCTTATTCGACCGAGCTTTACCGTTGACATACACAATGCCATTATAGTTGCTCCCCGATCGGTGGAAGCCAGAAATTCGTAAATGCCTGAAATACAGCCAAATACAAAAAACAGGCCTCTGTCTCGTGATCCCATCCGAAAAATTGTTCGTTTTGGACGTTTTTTGTGAAACATTTGCCGTTGGCTGCGGTATAATGAGGCAGCGGAAGGTTGAAAAACGTCCAAAACGTTCACAATTCCGGGAGAAAGCCATGCCTGTCAGCTCAGCCTCTACACGACGCGTGTCTCGTCGCCACTGCTTGCCGGCTTACGTCCTCCATCCCTCTTTCCGGGAAAAATCGGCGGCTCAAAAGTATGATCCCACCCCCCTTCTGCAAGATATGTCTGATGCTTCACAGCCCTTCATGCCGGATGAAATGACTCGGGAATTTGCTCGCCGGATGCATTACGCTGCCTACCGTGCTCATCAAAGTAGCTCGGAGTCGCTCCGCCGCCACTGGCTGGACGTTTATTACAAGCTGCGGGATCGGATCGTTCTCGGTAACCGTAAGCTCATCTATCGTGCTGTGCGACGCCGGGTTTTACAAGCCACTCACACGGAAGACTTTATAAGCGATTGCTACATCGTCCTGATCCACGCGGTCGCTGCCTTCAATCCTTGGCTCAACATTCGCTTTAGTACGTATGCGTACACTTGTCTGGTCCGTGCTTTATCACGACAGAACCAACGGCTCGCCACAGACCGACTCAGCCAGGCCCTCTCATTTGATGCCCTCCCCGATGGTGAACCGAATGTGCCTTCCCCGTCCGCGGCGATGGCTCATGAACCGCACGGTATGCCGCCGATCGATGAGTTCCTGCGTCATGACCATCCCTTACTCACAGACCGCGAAAAGGCCATCCTTAAGCTACGCTTTGGCTGGAATGACGAGGGCAGTTCCCCGACACTCGAGCAGGTCGGCCGGCACGTCGGGCTGTCCAAAGAACGGGTTCGTCAAGTCCAGGCTGTGGCGATCAATAAACTTCGGGCCGCTTTGATTCCCAGGTGACACCTCTACTCCCTCGGGTTGTCTCGCCTCGCTCGGGCATGGTGAGTTATCTTGTGACTCGCCTCCTTTTTCGCGTTCCTGAATAGGCAGCATAGGAATCCATATGCTGGCTCCAGGAGCGTTTTTTCGCCTTATTGATAAGGCTTTTCTCAAGCCAGCTCTGGAAGGCAAAGCATGCCGCTGAGGCCGATATGGTCTGGGCTCTGGAAATGGCGACAACATGGCAGAATCATCGCTCACTCTGAGTGCGTAAAGCCTTTTCCTGCGAACATGGAGTTGTCCGGATACCACTCTGTTGACATGCAGGGGAAAACACTGGTATTTTTGATGGCACCAAAATTCTGATCTTCTCTTCAATTTGTAACTTGATTTCTGAGCAGCTTCCGCCTACGATCATGCCCATCATCCTTATGCGAATTTCAAAAAAGTATGGTTATTGGCATAGGGAAGTGTGTATTTCAAGTCACAGCATCCCGTTTCTAAGGAGGCGGAATGAAACGCAAGGGAACCGGTACTACACGGCCAGGTCTGACCCGTGGACGCTTGATTCGCTTGTTCCGCTTCTTGAAGTTGGTCGAGAAGTCCCCGCAAAAGCGTGAACAGATCATGAAGCGATTGCATCTCGACATTCGAGGCTTCTACAGGGACTTGGAAGCACTGCGGGAGTTGAACATACCCATCGACATTGGTAAAGACCATCGCTACTGCCTGAGGGTTACCCTGGAGGAGGCATTGACACGATTGCCCTTTCCGGACCCTCAACTGACCTTCAGCGATGTGGCAGATTTATCACAGGGAAACGGGCCGGTGCACGAGAAATTGCGCAAACAGTGGGAGGCATTGACGGGAGAGCGTATGGAAAAAACGTAGCAACACCTCTCTTGCTGCAATCGGCGGCGTATTCCCCTTGTTCCTTTCCTGCATTCGTGCTCTAATTTCGCCGATCTTGGAATTGGTTGCGCACGGAGGGGTCGGCGATGGACACCGTTATCGTGATACCAGCACGATACGCTTCGACTCGATTGCCGGGTAAGCCACTGCTGAAGGAAACGGGCAAGTATCTCATCCAACATGTTTACGAACGTGCGATACGTGTTCGCGGTGTGCACAAGGTGTTGGTAGCCACCGATGATCCACGCATCGCCACCGCGGTCGAAAGTTTTGGCGGTCAGGCTGTGCTTACACGCACGGACCATCCTTCAGGCACGGATCGCATCGCAGAAGTGGCGAGCCATCTGAAAACTGATGTCATCATCAATCTCCAAGGGGATGAACCCCAGATCGAACCCAGAGATGTGGAACTGCTGATCGGATTGATGGAAACGTACACCGATTGTCCTATGGCGACTTTGGCTGCTCCCCTGCGTAGTAATGAAGATTACTACAACCCTCATGTGGTTAAAGTGGTCTGGGATGGACAAGGTCGCGCCCTGTATTTTTCGCGAGCGCCCATTCCTTACCACCGCGACGGCTCGCCCAATTGGCAGCAACCCTCTTCATTCTACCTCCAACACTTGGGTATTTATGCTTACCGACGGCATTTCTTGCTGCAATGGGCGGCCACCCCACCTCACCCTTTGGAACAAATCGAACGATTGGAGCAACTGCGAGCCTTGGCCATGGGTGCCTCCATCCGGCTGGGAATCGTTTCCCAGGCTCATAAGGGAATCGACACTCCTGCGGACTATACCGAGTTTGTCCGTGCTTACCGAACAGAACAAGGGCGTCAGGCGGCATAGAGGTCTGAGGTTCGGAATCTGGTTGTCCCCGATTGGTGACTCTCGGCCGCAGTCATATACTGGAGGTGTGGGGACAACGCGTTTTCTTCACGCCGCGTTCCCACTTTTTTCACGGGCGGGAACGCAAGACCATGACTAAACACATTTTCGTCACGGGGGGCGTGGTCAGCTCCCTGGGTAAGGGTTTGACTTCTGCGGCCATCGGCATGCTTTTGGAGCGTCGCGGCCTGCGTGTGCGCATGCAGAAGATGGACCCGTACATCAACGTTGACCCCGGGACCATGTCCCCTTACCAACATGGGGAAGTTTACGTTCTCGACGACGGTGCCGAAACGGACTTGGACTTAGGGCATTATGAACGCTTCACCAACGCCCCTCTGAACCGAGACTGCAACTACACCACAGGCAAAATTTACCTTTCCGTGATCGAAAAAGAGAGGCGGGGAGAGTACAAAGGCAAAACGGTCCAGGTCATTCCTCATATCACCGATGAAATTAAAAGTTGCATTCGTAAGCTAGCGGGCCCCGATGTGGATGTTGTAATCACCGAAATCGGAGGCACAGTCGGCGACATCGAGGGGATGCCTTTCTTTGAAGCCATCCGACAGTTCGCCCTGGAAGTTGGCAAACAAAACTGCTTGTTCATCCATTTGACCCTGGTTCCGTATCTCAAAGCTGCAGGAGAGCTGAAAACCAAACCAACCCAGCACAGTGTGCGGGAACTCCGCGCGATCGGCATCCAGCCCGACTTGTTGATCTGTCGCACAGAGCGGGAAATTCCTGAGAGCGAATGTGAGAAAATCGCCTTGTTTTGCAACATCGAACGTCGGGCTGTCATTGAAGAAAAGGATAAGGAATACAGTGTCTATGAGGTGCCACTGGGATTCGCTGAGAAGGGCCTGGATCAATTGCTCGTCGAAAAATTAGGTCTGACCCAAGCCCAACCCTTACAGATCGACGACTGGCGAGAGATAGTCAACCGCCTGATCCATCCCGAAGGAGAAGTCATCATCGGCTTTGTAGGCAAATATGTCAAGCACCGTGACGCTTACAAGTCCGTATATGAAGCTTTGGACCACGCGGGAATTCATCACCGGGTCCGAGTCCGGGTGGTACGGATCGACGCAGAGAAGCTGACCTCTGACTCGGCCGCAGCGGCGGCCTTGGCCTCTGTGGACGGTTTGCTTGTGCCCGGGGGATTCGACAAACGGGGTATTGAAGGCAAAATCGCTGCCATTCGTTACGCCCGCGAAAACAAACTCCCCTTTTTTGGCATCTGTCTGGGATTACAATGCGCGGTGATCGAGTTTGCCCGCCATGTGGTGGGCCTGACGGAAGCGAACAGTACCGAGTTTCAGAAAACCACCCCTCATCCCGTCGTCTGCTTACTCAGCGAACAGGAGCAAGTGGTTCAACTCGGTGGCACCCTCCGGTTGGGTGCTTACCCCTGCCGACTACGGCGTGGTACTCACGCCTTCGAGGCCTACGGCACAGAAATGATCAGCGAGCGTCATCGTCACCGCTACGAAGTCAACAACCGCTATTTGGACCAATTGGAGGCTCACGGGCTGACCGTATCCGGCAGAAGTCCCGATGGAAAACTCGTGGAAATCATCGAACTGCCGGATCATCCTTGGTTCTTGGGCGTGCAGTTTCACCCAGAGTTCAAATCCAAGCCCACCCAAGCCCATCCTCTGTTTCGGGATTTCATCGCTGCTGCTTTGCAATACCGACAAGCACGCACCAGCCATAGGATAGACAACCGGGAACGCGTTATCGTCACGGTCAGTTAATCTTCGTGCTCGGTGATAGGGGTTGCACCAACATTCACGAGGACACCAGACTGGGCCTTTCGTCTTGAATCTCCCCACCGATAACACCACTACACCGCCACCCTGCTAGGTTGACCGATCTTCAGGCTTGATGATCCATAAAAAAGACGAACCATCCGGTTCGTCCTCCCCATCTGGTTGTTATGCTTCTGGTGCGTCAAAACTGAGTGCCAGATTCGACCGGGAAAAACCCGGCCCATTCTGTCTCTTGGACTGTAGTTCTATCGGGGTGTGATGTCGAAGACTGTCGGCTTGAGTTCGGTCACGGGAGCCTGGATGTCAATTTCCTGTCCGAACCGGCCGGCTGCACCACCGAGAAAGCCGTTCTCATGCCAGAAGACGATCCGGAATTTGCCAACCGGCGCGTTTTTGATCTCGAAGTACCCGTTTTCGTCGGTAACAGCCACGTAGGGGTGATCGAAGATGCGAACGTAGCCGGTCATCCAGCCATGGATCGTACAGGAGTACTTGATGGGCGGGGATTCCAGTTGCAGAGGTTGCGGCATGACCCATTGATCCATCTTGGGAATGGTCACGTTGTAGTTACCATTGTTGCCGCTGTTCCAAAAGAAGTTGTGCGCCACTGGAGACGAGTTTTTGACAATGAGTTTATCTCCCGGTCGAGCTATCGTGATGCGGTCCACAAACATGCACTGGGGCTGATCGATGACGATCTCCGCAGGTTCTCGCTTGGCATCATCAGGATGAATCTGGGAAGGCAGGAACTTGGACTTCGGATCTTTATCGTTGGGACGCAACCAGACGACGACATTCTTGATACCTCGATTTTTCGGATTCACCAACATCGATTCGTCTAGAATAGGACCTTTGGCCAGGCAGTGATCTTTGTCTTGGGTGATGTTGAGAGGTTTACGTTCTGGGATGGGCTTGTCTTCCGGAAAAACAACACGTCCCTTGACGGTGGCCCAGGATTGCGTCTGTTGTGCGGAAGCCGACAGCCCCAGCAGGGCTACGAAGGCTACGAGACTCAATACGGTCCCCATCGACTTCATGTGATTTTCTCCCCTGAGTAGTTGATAAAGGTGCAGCGTGGAATCGTGAATGCTTATCGAAGGGTATTTTTTGTCCTATCGGACTGTTCGGCAACCACTGGGAACCAACAATCGGTAAAAGGTGCTCGACGCTTAGGGCAGATTACGCGAATCGCATCGAAAGGCAGGTGTAGTTTCAAGCTTGTTGCAGGAGTGTCAGGATTTCGGGATGGAGGCAACCATTACTGGCCACGACGTCGCTACTGTGCAGCGCCGGCTGACCCCGCCAATCGGTGATGGAGCCACCCGCTTCGAGAATAATGGGGATCAAAGCAGCGACATCCCAAGGACTCAGGCCATGGTCGATCATGATATCCGCAGCCCCTTCTGCAACCAGAACGAAGCCGTAAAAATCTCCGTAGCCACGTTGTCGATCTGTCCGCCGAACCAGTTCGAGGAAGACATGCTCCTTGCCTGCATCCAGGAACCAGCGCAAACTGGAATAGCACATCAATGCCTGTGCCAAAGACGAGACTTGGGATACCTGCAGGCGACGATCATCTGCATAGGCACCCTCTCCCCGTAAGGCGTGGTACAGGCGATCCATCTCAGGAGCATAGACGACACCTGCAATCAATTCACCCCGATACTCCAATCCCACGAGTGTTGCCCATAAGGGGATGTGCCGGATGAACGATTGGGTGCCATCGATAGGATCAACAATCCACCGATAACCAGAGGAGCCGGTTTGATCGCCATATTCCTCACCGAGAAAGCCATCTTCGGGGAAGGCTTGAGTCAACACCTGGCGCAGCATGGCTTCCGCTTCACGGTCCGCGATCGTTACCGGGGTTTGATCGACTTTCCGTTCCACGGCCAATGCGGTGGCATGGAAGTATCGTCGAGCCAACTGACCTGCTCGTCGCACCGCGTTGATCGCTACTTCGTAGCGTGTCCGCCAGGCCGGATTCATGATTCCCCCCTGGAGTCCCAATCGTTCACCAGGCGTAGCCTGGCCCCGGTCGTTGTCTGATTGAACCTAAACCGGAGCTCCCATTCTAGATAAACTCTGCGCCTGGCATTGATACGGACCTGTCGTATGACTACCCGTCCTGTTTAGAGTCCAGTCTGGAGGGTCTCGAAGAGTCTTCAAGCGACATTCGCAGCGGAGATCAGGGCAAGTTGGGCTTGGGCAAAAGCAGCACTGCCAATAATGCCAGCATCATCTCGTAAGGCAGCCATGACGCACCGAACTCCATCGGCGGCATAGGGCAAGGTATAACGACGGGCAATTTCCCAGATTCTTTCAATGAAACTGTCACCCAAGGCGGTGGTCACGCCTCCCCCAATGACAATCACTTCGGGATTGAGGAAATTGACGATGCCGCCGATGGCAGCTCCCAAAGCGCGAGCGGCATCATCCACCAGCTGCACGGCCACGGGATCGTCTCGCTGGTAAAACTCCGCAAGCTGGGAACTACGCACCTGAGACAAGTCGATCCCTTTCCACTCCTTGCGGACCCGCTTGGGCGCATCATCCAGGATGTTTTTTGCCCGTTTCATCATGAACTTGCGCCCGGCGATATGTTCCAGAATGGTTCCCTGTCGCCAATGGACGACCAGGTTGCCAAACTCACCAGCATTACCATTGAAACCTGTGTACAGTTTCCCATCGAGGATCAAGCCACCGCCTACTCCCGTACCGACGAACACTCCCAGCACATTCCGAGCTCCCCGGGCCGCCCCGTGGGTGAATTCGCCGTAGGTTCCCATCCGCACGTCATTTTCCACGAGCAACGGCCAGGTCCAGGTGCCGGGTAACAGTGGCTTGATATCCACATCACGCCAATCCAGGTTTGGGGCATATCGAACACGGGTCGTCCCAATCTCCACCTGACCGGGTACACCAATGCACATCCCCCGCACCTGGTGCAACTCCACGCCGGCCTCCCTCAATACCGCCTCGATCCCTTGCACGAGGCGGCCAATGACAGCACTGGGGCCACCTTCGGCCGCCGTTGGTTGCTTGGAGCGGGCGACAAGCTTCATCTCCGCATCGAACAGTCCCGAGAGGATTTTCGTCCCGCCCAGGTCCACCCCTAGCCAGTATCCCGTGCTCATGCGCCTGCCCATGCTTCAAGGATTTGCATGACGCTCGCCACGACTCCTTCCTCTCTCCCTCCCATCTTTACTATTTAGGATTCCGCTCGCCCAACTGCCACCTGGAACGGAGAAAATCTTGATCCCCAACGCGTTTCTCCTATGTTGCGACACACCCTCACAACCAACCTCCAGTTGCTTGAGCCAGCATGTAACAATTACGGCGTATAATCCACCTTTTTCTCAGAAGCTCCGGGGATCCTGGTGTTTGCTGGGACCTGACGAGACTCGGGATTCCGCTTGGCGCCCGCACCAGCGAAAGTTATGAACCTGGAGTCACGGGTAAAGCGATGAGAAGCGCTTGCAGGATTGCCAGGCTCAACCCGAATACAGCGAGAGGATCGATGAAATGGGGTCTAGGGCGACGGATGATGCTGCTGGTCGCAGGTTTGTGGTGGACCGGTGCATGCGGTTGCAAGACCTTCTTCGCATGGACCCTACCATCGCAGGCTAGAGACGATGCGGGCCAGGTTCGAGGGGATTCCTCTTCTCATCAGCCCCCGGTTGCTCCTCCTGTAGTGACGGACTTTGCCAGCTATCCCAGTCGTCCGGGGGATGTAGTGCGACGGTCACAGGAGAACTCCTGGAGCCATGCGGGGTCGAAAGTTGAGGAAGCTAACGTTTCAAGGGAGCCTCAGGGCGAGGAGTCCCAGCTTTCCTGCGAGGAAAAGCCCTGCGGGGAGAGACCAACCGAGAAAAGACCGGACAGAACGGGAAACTGGGCTCTGTGGCCGGTCTCCTCGGCCGGAGCTGTTGTTTCCCCTGGCCCTGATCCCCCCTTGCTTGCAGCAGTCCGGGCTTACGTCGAAGGGAAACCGGAACGAGCCCTCGAAGCCCTGGCCATGCTGGATGCGGAGAATCAAGACTTCGTACTGGCATTGCTACCCGTTTTGAGCAGTGGCGCAGCGATTCGCTGGCGTGAGGATGCCAGCAGCGCCGCCGAAGTAGTAGGTCAACTGCAGGCTCTTGCCGAGCGTTTGGAAAGGTTCGCTGCACTGCGCTTGGGGACCGTCGCCTTTTGCCACCCTGTCCATGGGTACCGCCGCTATGAACCCAGGCCGACGAACATGCCCTATCGACCGGGTGACCTGGCCCAACTGTACATTGAAGTGCGGAATATCGGCGGGCAACCTGGTCCAGGTCCTCGTGGGGAAAGCTGGCTCATTCAAGTCCAGGCTTCTGTGGTGATCCGCGATGCCCACGGTCAGATCGTGGCTATGCCCGACCCCGCAGATCGCCGTCGACGTGGCCCCGTCATGCGTTTCGAGGAAAAGCGTTACACACGCGGGCCCGTCCGAGATTATTATCTCCTCTGTGCCTTTCCCGTGCCTGAGCAACCAGGAGTCTATACCGCCACGGTGGAAGTGAGCGATGCAACAGGACGCCAAAGTGGGCCTTCCTCAGCGGTGGAATTCCGTGTCGCAGTACCGTAATGTTGAAGTCTGGAGCTT
>Ga0068705_10001924_pt1 | contig 10409 bp, 9 predicted proteins | sample YNPMSTMetaG_FD_65631 | JGI IMG/M metagenome (GOLD analysis project Ga0068705, IMG submission 65631) | Anoxygenic and chlorotrophic microbial mat microbial communities from Yellowstone National Park, USA - YNP MS-T MetaG | ecosystem: Environmental > Aquatic > Thermal springs > Hot (42-90C) >... | reverse complement strand
GTACTTAAATATTCTTGAGGAGGCATTTAATGAATAAAAATCTTTCAAGAAGGGGATACTTGACACAATTAACTTGATATTACCGAAAATTGTGTTAGATTTATAAAATAACATACTTGAAGTTTAAGAATAAAAAAATTATTAACAGTACTTGCAAGTTTAATACTTGCAACAGCATTAGTGGCAAAGCCTCAGGCAGGAGGAGCTACTGTTTCAATCTATGGTGACTTTGGTATAAATTTAACTGGGGGTCAGGTTATTGTTTTACCAGGAGATACTGCTGAAACAAAATCTGATATTGCTTATGGTTTTGGGGCTTTATTTGGCTACTATTTTTCTGAGGGAAGTGGTATTGTTTTTGGCGGTGAGTATGCTTATGAACCAATGAAATTAAAAGTGACTACCTCAGGAGTTAGTTCTGATGTTACATTTAAACAAAGTTTTTTTGAAATTATGGCAGGCTATAGAGGTTTTTCTGGAATTCTTTACTGGGGTCTTGGATTATTCTATGGTATAAGGATAGGTGATTTAAAAATGAAAGTAGAATCTTCAGGTTTCACAGTTGAAACTACAGTACCAAGTGATTATGCTAAGTCACCTATAGGACTATATGCTGAGATTGGTTATTCAATTCCTATGGGAGAGGCAATGACTTTTGATCTTGGTGTAAGAGGCAAGATTTCACTTTCTAATTCTTACAAGTACAATGATGATGAATATTTAAAATTCACTCATTTAGGAGTCACAGCTGGAGTATCTTTTAGTTTCTAAGAAATAAAAGGGGGACTTTTCCCCTTTTTATAGTGGAATACCTTAACATGCTTTTATTTCTCTTAATGCATCACCTGGTTTTGTGTGTTTTACTAAATATGTTCCTATAAGAAATGTTTTAAACCCAATCTCTTTTAATAGGCATATGTCTTTAATTGATGATATCCCACTCTCAGATATTTTTATAATTCCTTCTGGTATTTTAGATGATAGCCTTATTGAGTTATTTATGTCTAATTCAAAAGTCTCTAAGTTTCTATTATTTATTCCAATTATAGGGTTATCTGTCTTGACTGCCTTTTTTATATCTTCTTCATCATGAACCTCAATTATTACATCCATTCCAAGTTCATTTGACAGTTTTGTAAACTTTTTAATCTCAGATAAAGAAAGTATTTTGGCAATAAGGAGTATAGCATCAGCGTTGTAATACCTTGCCTCTATAACCTGAGACTCGTCTATTATAAAGTCTTTTCTTAAAACAGGTATGTTAAAGTTTGCTTTTACTTCTTTAACGAGGTTTATTTCGCCATGAAAAAACTTTTTATCTGTTACAACTGATATAGCATTTGCTCCACTTTCATAATATTCTCTTGCTAGTTTTATAGGATCAATACTCCTATTTAATATACCTGAACTTGGAGACGCCTTTTTTATTTCAGCAATAACATTTATCCTATCTTTTGTTATACTGTTTAAAAAGTAGTTCTTTTCTCCCTTTTTTATATCTTTTTCTATGTTTTTTAAACTTTTTTTTAGGTATTTTACCTCTTCTTTTTTAGACTTTACAATTTCTTTTAAAAAACTCATTTACTCTCCTTTTTAAATTAAAATTTTAACATAAAATTTTTTATTTAAAACTCAAACTTTAAACTTTCAAGCCTTTTTTCAAGTTCTTTGAGCACTCTTTCTTCATCTTCTATGTTTTTTGCTACAAAAGTTGCTGAGAACCTAATATAACTTCCTGCATCATCCCATGGTACTGTTGATATAAGTTTTTCTTTTATCATGTACTCAGAGAACATTTCAGCTGATTCAATATTTATCCCATTAACCTTTTTTGGTGCTTTTACATACAGATAGAATGTTCCACCTGGCATTTTAGCATTAAATCCCTTTTTGTTTAATATCTTAACCATTTTATTTAGTCTTCTCTCGTATTTTTCTCTTATTTTTTCTGTTATTTGTGGGTTGTCTAATGCTGTTATACCAGATTTTTGTATTGCCTTAAACTGACCTGAATCTATATTGTCTTTTACTGTTCCATATGCTTTTATTATAAGTTCATTACCCACAACAAAAGCTAATCTCCAACCTGTCATGTTATATGCTTTTGACAATGAGTGTATTTCAACTCCAACATCCATTGCACCAGGTATTGATAGGAAAGATAATGGTTTTTTCCCGCCGTAGACTAGTGCTGAATATGCAGCATCTTGAACCACAACTATATTGTTTTCTTTTGCAAATGCAACAACTTCTTTATAAAAACTTTCATCAGCACATGCACCTGTTGGATTGTTAGGATAGTTTAATACAAGTATTTTTGCTCTTTTTATTATGTCTTGAGGAATTGAGTCTAGTTTAGGTAGAAAATTGTTTTCCTCTTTAAGCTGAATGTTGTATACTTCTCCACCTAACCATTTTGTGTGAGTGCCTAATACAGGATACCCTGGGACTGTCATTATAGTAACATCACCTGGATTTATAAATATACTCGGGAACATTGCTAATACTGGCTTTGATCCTATTCCATGGAGTATATGCTTTTCTGGGTTAACATCAACATTAAATACTTTTTTCATATACCTTGCTGCTGCCTGTTTAAACTCTTCTATACCATTATCAGCATATCCCCTATTTTCCCATACATCAACCTCTTCTTTTAGTCTTTCTCTTATAAGTTTATCTGCCATATCATCTGGTTCGCCAACACCAAAGTCTAAAATCTCGACCCCAGGATGATTTTTTATTGCTTCTCTCTTTGCTCTTTTTATCTTTTCAAACTTATATATTACATTTTCTTTTCCAAACTTTGAGCCACCTATCCTTTCTGCAAAAAGGTTCTGTATGTAGGAATCCATTTTATGATTACCTCCAGTTTTTTAATTTTAGATAGTTAAATTTAATCTTTATTGCTAACAAAAGGGTAATAAAATGAACCTTGAAACGACTAAGGGTTATGCGTATCAAGAAGGTATTGTAAGTTGTATTTTTAATTTCTTACTTGGTGGTGGGAAAATAGTTTTTGGTTTTTTAAGCGGAAGTATAAGTGTTGTTGCTGATGGATTTCACTCTTTATCTGATATGCTTTCATCTCTTGTTGTTATTTTTGGTGTAAAACTGGCTTTAAAACCAGCTGATAAAGAACATCCATTCGGGCATGGTAGACTTACCTCAATAGCAAACTTTATAATGGCTGTAATGCTTATATTTATTGGTTTTGAGTTTTTAAAGACTTCTGTTTCTTCTTTTTTTAATCCTCATAAGGTAATGCTTAGCATAGGTCTTTTTGCTATAACCATATTTTCTATAATATCTAAAGAAGTTCTTGCAAGGTATTCAATGTATCTTTATAAAAAGTCTAATATAGAGATGTTAAAGACAGATGCTTATCACCATAGGTCTGATTCTTTATCCTCTGTTGTTGTACTTGCAGGGCTTATTGGTAATTATTATAATATGTACATACTTGACCCAATAATTGGTTTTGTGATAGGAGTTTTAATAATAAGAGATGGAGTTGGGATTGTAAGAAAAGAGATAAGCAGGCTATTAGGCTATAGACCTTGCAAAGCAGAAATAGAGAAGATAATCAGTATTGCAACCTCTGTTGAAGGTGTAAAAGGTGTTCACAGTATAATAATAAACAGTTATGAACTTACAAAGATTGTTAGTTTTCATATAGAAGTTGATTCAAAAATGAGTTTTGAGGATGCTCATATGATAAGTGATATTGTTGAGGATATATTGAGGGCTGAAGGATATTACCCTACTATACATATTGACCCTGTGGATGACAAAGACTTTTTGATATCTGAAATAAAAAAAATAGTTGAGGAAAAGATATCTTCAAATTATTCTGACTTGGTTAAGAGTTTTCACAGTATAAAGATAAAGAGAGAGAGGACAAGAAAAAACAGTATAAGTTTTACAATATCTTTTAATGATTCTGTAAAAAAAGAAACTGAGACTAAAATAAAAACTGAGTTAAAAGAATTGTTAAATTCTAAATTAAAGAATATTGGAAATATAGAGATAGAGATTGAACCTTTATTTTTTTATTAGGGGAGTTTATAATTGTTTACAGGAATAATTCAGGCTATTGGTAAGGTTGTGGATGTTAAAAGAATTGGAGGGGGAAAGGAGTTTGCTGTTTTTGTTTCAAACTTTCTTAACTCTGTTAAACTTGGTGACAGTATTGCTGTTGATGGTGTATGTCAGACTGTTACCAAGATAGAAAATAACACATTTTCTTTTTTTACATCAAAACAGACACTTGAAATAACAACACTCACTCTATTAAAAACTAATGACTATGTTAATCTTGAAAAGAGTTTAAGGATTGGAGATGGTATTGATGGGCACTTGGTTACTGGGCATGTTGAAGAAAAAGGTACTATAAGAGAAATAAAAAAGCAAGGGGAGGGTTACCTACTTTCTGTAGAGGTTGGAAATAGTTCTTTTTACATTGTTAATAAAGGTTCTATTGCTGTTGATGGGATTAGCCTTACAGTTTATGACTTTAAAGATAGTATAGTTACTATATCTGTTATACCTGAGACATATAACAGAACAACATTAAGGTTTAAAAAAGTTGGGGACTATGTTAATATTGAGACAGATATATTGGGAAAATATGTGTTTAACTATTTAAAAAATAGTATATTTAAAGAATCTAAAACTGAAAAATTAAGTATATCTTTCTTGAAAGAACATGGTTTTTATAAGGAGTAGAAATATGGAGATTATAAAGTCACCAATAATTATGCAGCAAAAAATTAGAGAATTAAAAAAAGATAAAAAAATAGGTTTTGTTCCCACAATGGGTGCGTTACATGATGGCCACTTAACACTTGTCAGAAAGTCGAAAGAAGAAAATGATATAACAGTTGTTTCTATATTTGTCAATCCTAAGCAGTTTGGACCTAATGAAGACTTTGCCTCTTATCCAAGGACTTTTGAATCTGACAAGGAAAAACTTGAAAAAGAGGGCGTGGACTTTCTGTTTTATCCTGATGTTAATGATATGTATCCTGAAGATTATTCAACTAGTGTTGAGGTTACTTCTGATATAACTAAAAAACTATGTGGTAGAAAGAGGCCAGGACACTTTAAGGGTGTGACCACTGTTGTTGCTAAACTTTTTAACATAGTTTTGCCTGACAATGCTTACTTTGGTCTTAAAGATTATCAACAGTATGTTATAATAAAAAGGATGGTTAAAGACCTTAATTTTTCTATAAATATTGTTGGTGTCCCTATAGTTAGAGAGAGTGATGGACTTGCAATGAGTTCAAGGAATAAGTATTTAAGCCCTGATGAGAGAAAAGATGCGGTTTTAATATACACCTCTTTACTTGAGGCTAAAAAATTGATAGAAAACGGAATAAAAAGTGCTTATATTATAAAAAAAGAAATTGAAAATATCTTAGTGAGGAGCAGGTTTTCAAAGATTGACTATGTTGAAATAGTTGACCCAGAGACATTAAAAAGTGTAGATAATATATCAAAGACTGTTTTAATAGCGATTGCATGTTATTTTGGTAAGGCAAGACTTATAGACAATATGTTGATAGAGGTTTAAGGGTTTTAAATGAAGGAGAGGAGAAATATAAGAAGGATTGACAGTTTTATAACTGCTTCTATAAACAATGAGTGCTGCTATATAACAGATATAACTTATGAGGGTGCAAGTCTGTTTTTTAATTCTAAAAAAGATATTAAAAAGGGAGATTCAGTTGAGATAAGGGTTGACCTTTCAAACTTGACATATATCTTTAAGAAAGAAGTTATAATAAAAGCTAATGTTGTATGGGTAAAGTTTGAGAATGAAAAAACTTTTATAGGTGTTTCTTTTATTGAAGAGAATAAAGAGAATAAAGAGAATATAGACCTTATAGTGAATAACTGGGATTCAATTAAACCTTAAGTTATTTAGGATGGTCAAAGACTGTAAAAACTGTATTTTATAGTAAAGAAAATAACACATTTATAAAATTTTGAACTAAAATTTTAACTTTTCTGATAAACCTTGTACTCTTTTTACTCTTTATGTTTATAATATGAATACTTTTTGAACAAGTAGTTTACTTATATCTTGTTTTATTTTGAGTTTACAGAAAAACTTATAAAATTTTTCATACAATAATCTTTCAAGTATTAAAGCCTATAATTCATAAAGAGAAAGGGAAAAAGATAGGCCTTAAAATGTTTAAAACTAGTTTTTAAAGATTAAGATAATTTTTTTATATTGACTAATTATAAGATAAATTTTAACTAATTCTTTGTCATTGTCTATAGTCTATATTTTACAAGGAGATTAAATGAGTCATAATCATTCTCATCATGTTTTCGGTAGTAGTTTTAAACTATTTTTTTGTTCTGATTTTTAATTTAATAATAACTGTTGTTGAGTTTTTAGGTGGTTTATTCTCAAATAGTCTTGCACTTTTATCAGACAGTTTCCATAACTTTACTGATACAGTGGCTATTGCACTGACTTTTTTGGGTATTAAGGTGTCTCAAAAAGATAAGGATAAAAAGAAGACATATGGTTACAAGAGGGCACAGATAATAATTGCTTTTGTTAACTCACTTGTTTTAATATTAGTTTGTCTTTATCTTCTGTATGAGGGTATTTATAAAATTATTTCACCTACTGAGGTTAAATCATCTTTAATGCTTATAATTGCTATTATTGGGTTTGTTGCCAATTTATTGTCTGTACTTCTACTAAGGGAAGAGTCTTCATCAAGTCTTAACATAAGGTCAAGTTATTTGCATCTTTTTTCTGATACACTTTCTTCTGTAGGTGTTATAATTGGGGCTCTTGTTATGAAATTTTTTAATATATATTTTGTTGATGGTTTGGTCACAATTATGATTTCTCTTTATATAATATATGAGACATTCTCTATATTTAAAAAGTCTGTAGACATATTTATGCAGGGATCATCTCTTGATTATTCTAAGATAAGAGATAGAATTATCTTAATAAATGGTGTTAAGGACATACATCATATGCATTCTTGGATGCTTGATGAGAATACGCTTCATTTTGAGGCTCATATAAAACTTGATGACTTGAAACTTTCAGATGTTCATAAGATCTATCAAGAGATAGAAGAGATATTAGAAAATGAGTTTTCTGTAAGTCATATCACTATTCAGCCTGAGTTTATTGGTTGTACTGATAATATTTGTGGTGAATAATTTTCAACTTTAGTATAATGTCTTCTTAATTTTTATTAGTAAAACTTTATCTTTAGAAAGGTTTTCCTATGGTTAAGAACACTTTGATTGTTGGGGCAGGTGAGGCTGGTAAGGTAGTTGCAAGAGAAATTCTTGATAAAAAGAGTCTTTCAAACACTTATAAGATAGTTGGTTTTATTGATGATGATAGGTCAAAAAGGTCAGTGTTTGGTATTCCTGTACTTAATACTATTACAAACATAAGGGATGAGATAAAAAAGAATAATATAAATCTTGTAATAATAGCGATACCTTCGGCTGATAGGTCTGTAATAAACAGAGTATTGGAAAACATTGAGGGTGTTAATGTAGAGGTTAAGATCGTACCTGGTATATATGAGATAATAGAAGGTAGTGTTTCATGGAAAGATATACGTAATGTTATGCCTGAAGACCTTCTTGGAAGAGAAGAGGTTGGACTTGATATAGATAAGATTGAAGATACATATAAAGATAAGACTGTTCTTGTTACAGGTGCAGGTGGGTCTATAGGTTCAAGCATAGTTGATCACTTGCTTAAACTACCTGTTAAGAGAGTAGTATGTTTGGGCAGGGGTGAGAACTCTATTCATTCACTTATAATAAAGTATTCAAATGACAGTAGGTTTAGTTATGTAATAGGAGATGTTAAAGACTATAATAAAATAGTTTATGAGTTTTCTTATCATAAACCTGATATAGTATTTCATGTAGCAGCTCATAAACATGTCCCTATAATGGAAGACTTTCCTGAAGAGGCTGTATACAATAATGTTATTGGCACATATAATGTTGCAATTGCTTCTATAAAAACTGGTGTTAATTCTTTTGTTCTTATTTCAACAGATAAGGCTGTTAATCCTTCTTCTGTTATGGGTGCCACAAAGAGAATAGCAGAGAAAATAGTTTTAAGCCTAAATAATCTTAAGTCAACAAGGTTTATATGTACAAGATTCGGTAATGTTTTAGGTTCAAGAGGGAGTGTTGTACCAACTTTTATAGAGCAGATAAAGAGAGGGGGACCTATAACTCTTACTCATCCTGATATTGAACGTTTCTTTATGAGTATAAGAGAGGCTGCAAGACTTGTTATAAAGGCTGTTTCAGTAAGGGATGGTCACATATTTGTCCTTAATATGGGTAGACCTATAAAGATAATTGACCTTGCAAAGATGTTGATAAAGATTAGTGGACAGGATGTACCCATAATGATCACAGGGCTTAGAAAGGGAGAAAAACTTAAAGAAGAGATGTTTTATGCAAAAGAAGAACTGTTTTCAACTGAGTTTGATAAACTTATGGTTTCTAAAAATGAGAGTGGTTTTTTTAGTATTGATGAGATAGAGTCTCTTATATCTGAGTTTAAAGGTCTTGTAAGTAATATTGATAGGGATAGCATAAAAAAACTTATTAAAAAATATGTTCCAGAGTTTAAATAACATTATGATTAAAGATATATACAATACTTTTTTTGACTCACTTGAAAAGATAAAAATAGAGTCTTTTAAAAAGTTCTCACATACAGTTAACTCTGTAAAACCTTTTATTGTTTCTTACTTTTATAATAAAAACAAGAGAGTAATGTTTATAGTTGATACTAATGAGACTGCAAGGTATATGAAGTCTGTTATAGAAGATATTGGGTTTCCCTGTTTTACCCTATTATGGTTTGATATCTTGCCATATGAAAATGAAAAACCTTCAATTAGTGTTATCAAAGAGAGGGCAAATTTTTTAAAATCTTTTTTTGATAATAGAGAAGGGATATATATAGTCCCTGTCAATTCTCTTGTGTTTCCTATTAGTCCAGAATTTAAAAAACTTGTCTTTAAAATAAGAAGGGATGATAATATAAGTAGGGATAGTATAATAGAGACACTCTTTAATATGGGATATGAGAGGGGCAACTTAGAGTATCCAGGTCAGTTTGATGTAAAGGGTGATGTGGTGTCTATTTATACACTTGATAAAGTTGTAAAGATCCTTTTATTTGAAGACAGTGTTGAGAGGATAAAGACTGTTAATGAGAAAGGAGCATATGAGGATGTTGATTCTATTGAAGTTTTGCCTTTGACAGAGTTTTTTATTGATGAAAATAAAATTCAGTTTGTAAAGAAGAGAATAAATACTTATGACTTTGAGCCATATGAGTCTTATTTTAAGAGTAACAGGTTTGACATAAACCTGATACCTTTTTTCTATGATAAGTCAGTTATTGAATATTTTAATGGTATTATATTCTTTGATGAGTCTGAAAAAATACTTTCTTCTTACAGAATGTTCCTTAAAGAAGTAAAAGAGATGTATTATGCAAGTTTTAATATAAACAAGATAAAAGCACCTGTTAACTTTTATGTTCTTAACTTTGATGAAATAGTTTCAAAACTTGATTCTTCATATGTTTTTAGTGAGTTTTATCTTGAAGATTCTATACCTATGATAAAATACTTTGACAGAGTGTCTTCTTATAATGCAAGGGTTGACTTGTTAAAGATGGATCTTGAAAAATATAAAGACTATAAGTTTATTATTTCTTGTAGTGATAACTATAAACTTAAAGCAATATTTCCTGATGCTGTTTTTGTTGAAGCAGACATTGAAGAGGGTTTTATTGATAAGGTAAACAAATGCTTTTTTATTACAGAGGCTCAGATATTTGGCAAAAAGTTTCTTACTAAAACAAAACCTCTTTTTTTCTCTTCAAGCCCTATAGAGTCTTTTTCTGAAATTACAAGTGGAGAGTATGTTGTTCATATAAACTATGGTATTGGAGTTTATAGAGGTATTGAGACATTGAATGTACTTGGTAATAAAAAAGACTACATAAAGTTAGAGTATGATGAGGAAGAAATAGTCTATATACCTGTGGAACAGATATTTTTAATACATAAGTATATGGGAAAAAGGAATAAACCTGATAAACTGGGGGCTAAGAACTGGGTTAATAAGAAAGAGAGAGTTAAGAAAAGAATGGAAGAGATAGCATCAAGTCTTGCAATTCTTTATCAAAAAAGAAAGACTTTAAAGGGTATAAGACATGTGGAAGACAATGAGATATATAAAAACTTTGAAAAAGGATTCTTGTATCAAGAGACACCCGATCAGTTAAAGGCAATAGAAGATGTAAAGAAGGATATGGAGTCTGATTATCCTATGGATAGGCTAATATGTGGAGATGTTGGATA
>Ga0068705_10001921_pt1 | contig 10415 bp, 7 predicted proteins | sample YNPMSTMetaG_FD_65631 | JGI IMG/M metagenome (GOLD analysis project Ga0068705, IMG submission 65631) | Anoxygenic and chlorotrophic microbial mat microbial communities from Yellowstone National Park, USA - YNP MS-T MetaG | ecosystem: Environmental > Aquatic > Thermal springs > Hot (42-90C) >... | reverse complement strand
GCTGGAGGAGATGCTCATTCCGCCCGACCACCCTCACGCCGATTATCTGCGCGGCTGTGCCCGGGATGCCCTCGGCCGGCTCATACTGCCTAGCCTGGAGCGAGAGGTGCGTCGCGATTTGACCGACCGGGCCGAAATGCACGCCGTTGGTGTGTTTGCCAAGAATCTGCGAAATCTGCTCCTCCAGCCTCCGGTGCGCGACCACCGGGTATTGGCGATAGATCCGGGCTTCAAGAGCGGGTGCAAGCTGGTAGCGCTGGACCAGTTCGGCAACGTTCTGGAGCACGCGGTGATCTACCTGGTGGGTAAAGCCGAACGACGCCGACAGGCCAAAGAAAAACTGATCGATCTGGTTACGCGACATCAATTGACCGTAATCGCCATTGGCAACGGTACAGCCTGCCGCCATACCGAGGATTTCGTCGCCCAGTTGCTCGACGGCGAGCTGAAGGGACGGAACATCGCTTACGTGATTGTCAACGAGGCGGGTGCCAGCGCGTATTCCACCAGTCGCGTGGGCCGCGAGGAGCTGCCGCAGTACGATGCCAGTGTACGTGGGGCGATTTCTATCGGCCGCCGGCTGCTGGACCCGCTCAGCGAACTGGTGAAGATCGATCCGGCCAGCATCGGCGTGGGGCTGTATCAGCACGACGTGAAGGCGAAGCACCTGCGGGCCTCGCTGGACGAGGTCGTCGAGTCGTGCGTCAACTTCGTCGGCGTGGATGTCAACACGGCCAGCCCAGCACTACTGCGGTATGTGTCGGGGCTGAATCAACTGACAGCACGGCGAGTATACGAATACCGCCGCGAGCACGGCCCGTTCCAAAGCAGGCAGCAATTGCGCGAGGTGCCGGGCATCGGCGAAGCCACCTTTGTGCAGGCGGCCGGATTTTTGCGTATCACCGGCGGCAGCAATCCGCTGGATGCCACTTGGATCCACCCGGAAAGCTACGAAGTCACTAATCAGCTTTTGGCCCACCTGGGCTTTACTGCCAGCGACTTGACGGACAAGAACCGGGCCGCTCAACTGGCCGAACGTGCGGCGGCGGTGGATCGGGCTTCGCTTGCCCGCCAACTGGGTATAGGCGCCCACACGCTGGAGGACATTCTTTCGCAGCTCGTCAGGCCGGGGCGCGATCCGCGGGAAGATTTCCCGCAACCGGTGTTCAAGCACGGAGCGATGAAGCTGGAAGACCTTACGCCGGGGATGGAACTGACCGGCACCGTCTCGAATGTGGTTGACTTCGGCGCCTTTGTGGACATCGGCATGCACGATAGCGGTCTGGTACACGTCAGCCATTTGTCCGACCGGTTCGTGCGCGATCCGCACGAGGTAGTGGCAGTCGGCGACATAGTACGGGTATGGGTACTGCACGTGGACAAGGAACGCCGCCGCGTTTCTCTGACCATGGTGAAGCCGGGAACCGAGCGCCAGCGGCGGTCACAGCAATCCCAGCCATCGCCGGCCAGACAGCAGAACGGAAAGTCGCCGCGCATCGCCCGACGAGACGCTGCGGCTCAAGACGCCTCGGCCCAGGCAGCGGCGGGAACGGCTTCCGCACAGCCGGTTGCCGACGTGCAGCCGCAGCCTGCTGACGAAAACAAGACGGGCCAGCGCGGCGGGCAAAGGAGAAGCGCAGAAAGACAAGCTGCCGTGCCACCAGCCGAGGGCAAACGGGCGGCTGGCGCACAAACTTCTCAGCGGCGCGACCGACAACCCAAGCCCAAGCCGCCGCAGAGTCGCGGCTCCGAACGCGGCAGCTACAAACCCAAACCGAAGCCCAAACCTGCCGTCCGAATTACCGAAGCCATGCGCGCCGGCAAAGAGCCGATGCGCACCTTCGGCGAGCTGTGGCAATTCTATGCCGAGAAGCAGCAGTCCGCTGCCATGCAGAAGAAGCAACAGGTGCAGCCTCCCAGTCGCGGTGAGGTTCCTAGCCCCAGCGATGCTGCCGGCGCAAATCAGCCTGCCAGCCCTGTTGAGCCTCCCGGCCCCATCGAGGCCGCTCGGCCGTGTCAGCCTGCTATTCACAGTGGAACTTCTAGCGCCGGTGAGGCTGCTGATCCCAGTCAGGGTTCCAGTTTCAATCAGATTTCCAGCCCCAGTCAGCCTCCCAAGCCCAGCGAAATCCAGGGCCAAGTTCAGCAGCAACAGCAGCAGCCCGACGCTGCACCCACAGCGGCACCCGAGCAAGAGCATGCCGTAAGCTCGGCTCCGCCGGAATGTGGCGACGAGGCTGCATCTGGCTAGCATTTTCGGACAGGGCAAAACGATGACTCTCGATCGTCGAAAGTTCTTTCGCACGACTCTTGGCGGTGCGATCGCCGGCAGTGTGCTGCCATGCTCAGCCCATACAACAGCCGACCAGTGGCGTGTTGCCGAAAGCTTTTCCGACGTGTTGCACGCCGAGGCTGCTGCGCCGGGGCTGCTGGGCACAGCCGACGTTTCGCGTTACGAAGGGATTCACGCGCCGGCCCGATTTGCCGGTTGCCAGATCGGCCAGTGCCTTGCCGCCCTGCGTGAGAAGACCGGCGTTACGATAACCAGTATCGAGACTTTTTGCCAAGGCAGCCAGTTGTGCGTGGTCCGCGTAACGACCTCCGATGGCATGCAGGGCTACGGGCAGACCGCCCCGTTCGATGCCGACATCACCGCTACGGTTCTGCACCGCAAGTTGGCGCGTCTGGTGCTGGGGGCGGATCTGGGCCAATTCGAGGAGATCGCCGATCGGTGTATCGAGGCCAACTACAAGTTTCCCTGGTCGTTCGTGTGCCGTGCGCTGGCGGGCATCGATACAGCTATTTGGGACCTGCTGGGCAAACGGGCCGGCAAGAGCGTGTGTGCTTTGCTGGGCGGCACCGCCAGGCCGCTGGCGGTGTACGGATCGAGCATGCGCCGCGACATCACGCCGGCCGACGAGGCTGCCCGGCTGAAAAAGCTCCGCGACACGCTGGGCTTCAAGGCGTTCAAGGTTCGAGTGGGAAAGGTTTGCGGGCGCGACGAGGACGCCGCTCCCGGCCGCACCGCGGCTTTGATTCCCGCAGTGCGAAAAGCGGTGGGCGACGGTGTCTCGCTAAAGGCCGACGCCAATAGCTGCTACAGGCCGCCAAAGGCCATCGAAGTGGGGCGGATGCTGGAGGATTACAATTACAGCCATTTCGAGGAACCCTGTCCGTATTGGGAATTGGAATGGACTGCCGAGGTGGCACGCGCGCTAGAGAAGATTCCGGTCGCTGGCGGCGAACAGGACAACGACCTGGCCCAATGGCGGCGGATGATCGCCATGCGCGCCGTGGACATCGTCCAGCCAGACGTTTGCTACGTGGGCGGCTTCACCCGCGCACTGCGGGTAGCCGACATGGCCCATCGAGCAAACATCCCCTGTGTGCCGCACTCGGCGAATCTGTCGCTGATTATCATCTTCACACTGCACTTGATGGGTGCAATTCCCAACGCCGGCCCACATGTGGAGTTCACCATAGAGGGGCCGGGATTTGCCGCCGGGCTGTACGATCCGCCGCCGGAGGTGCGCGACGGGATGGTTCGCATTACCGATGCTCCCGGCTGGGGAGTTACCGTGAATCCTAACTGGCTGCAAAAGGCAGTCCGCCAAGTCAGCCAATTGTAACTCGCCCACGGTAATTGTGACTTGTCCACGCTAGCTGGAAGCTATTCTCCGCGTGGGCAGCGGCGAAGCGTTTTCGGGGCCTTACGTGTCATGGTGTTCGTGTGCTGCGAGGACGTTGTAGGGCGACCTGGAGGGCCACGCTCCGTCGTGGCCGTGTACGCCGCGGGAGCGGACGCGACCGCAGCGCGTCCCTCCAATTTGGTTGGGCGGCAAGCCGCGTCAAGAAACAGGCAGCGTCAAGAAAAAAGTTTCGCGTCATCTCACATAAACCATAAGCGCTGTCGCGTGCGGCTTGGAGACGCAGGATCGGGGCAGGGTGGCCGATGTTGAACTTCACCAAAGCAGTCCCTGCCGCGACCGGCCCAGGGGATAGGCGTTGTACCCGGCCTCGCGCAGGCAATCGACAAACTCGGGCGGACCGTGCGTGCAGTATACCACGCGCGGCTCGACCCGCTGGACTGCTTCCAGCAGTTGGTCGTAATCGGCGTGGTCTGATAAAGCAATCGCGCAATCCACGTCCAGCCAGTACTTGGCGCGGTCGCTGATCGCCCAGCCAGTAACAGCCAAGCGGAGCTGACGTCTTTTGCAGGGTAGCAGTGGGCTGCGTGGCGGTACTACCACCGCCCAGCCTGGCTCGACGCGATCGTCCAACAGCTCGAAGCGCCCCAGATCGACGCCGCACTGCCGATAAACCTGGCTGACCTGGAATACTTTGGGATGCTGAAGCACCGGGATGCCGGCTGCGGTCAGCAGCTTCGTAACCTCCTGCGCCTTGCCCAGTGCGTAGGCGTATATCACCGGCACGCAATCCCGTTCCAGCGCCGAGTGCACCGTGGCGATGAGCTGGCCGACTGCCTCATCGCGCGGCGGCAACCGATACTTGGGATGACCGTATGTGCTTTCGATGATCAGTATGTCGGCTTGGGGAAGTTCGGCACGCTGGGCGGTAGCCGATTCGCTGAGCTTGAAGTCGCCGGTATACAGCAGCGATTGGCCGTCATCCTCGGCCAGCAACATCGCCGATCCCAGACAATGGCCGGCCGGATACGTCGTCAGCAGCAGGTCGCTCCACTGAATGGTTTTGCCATAGGGCATTTCCAGCGTCGGTCTGCGCCCCAGCCGCAGATGGTACAGCGCCGCCGTTTCCGGCGTACACAAGGCGAACTGATGCCTGGCGATGTGATCGGTGTGAGCGTGCGATATGAACGCCCGTGGCTGCCGACGACCGATGTCCACAGCCAGGTCGGCCTTGGTCAGCTTCAGGCCATTGTCCCAGTGGAACATCGTTGGGCCGCCCGCAGGAACCGAATTACCGCGTCCCGCTATGTGTTTGCACTTTATTGCGACCGAGCGTGCGATAGTCTGTCCGGCGGGACGACAAACAGGATGCCCGCAGCGCTCAGAGCCGCGCGAAAGTGGCGAACCTTCTTTCTACGGGCAAGCCGGCCGCCCGCCAGACCTTGTCCAGCGACTCGGCCGTCTGGCGGACTATGGCTTCGCGGCGCTTGGTAGAAAAGACCGACCGCGACGGCCAGGGGGTGACAGGTCCGGCGTAACCAAGCGCGGCCAACGCGGAAAGCATGGCAACGACGTCGATTCGCCCATTTTCGGCGTCGGGAAGCAGGCGGCAAGTGTCGCTCAGATCCGGCAATGGGACGTCGGCCGGCATGTTCGCCACCCGCACCGCTACAACCTGGCCGGCAGAAAGCTTACCGATGGTATCGACCGCGCCGCCGGCGGCCGTCAGTTCCCATGTATCAATCAGCATCCCCAGGTTCTGCGCGCCGACCATGCTGATCAGTAAAGTGAGTGCTTCCAGGTCGTGAATGAACTGGAAAGGTTGCCCTTTGCGCAAATACTCGGCTGCTTGAAAGCCGATTCCCAGGTTTACTCCCGCCGGCAGCAGCGCCGCGCATATCTCGCCCAGCCGCTTGCGGTGGAACTCGAAGTTCTCGTGATAAGGCCGTTTGTCGCTGGCCGGTGCAAGCAGTGTTACGCACCTGGTACAACCGACATCAGCCGCCACTTGGGCGTACTCGGGCAGTTTGGCTACTGCGCGCTGGAACTCTTCTTCGTCGGCCTCGATGGAAAACGGCAAGGCGAAACACCCGATGCGGATTCGCGCACTGTCGATCAGTCTTCTGGCGAAAGCCATGCCGCGCAACCGTACGCGCGAAGCGAAACTGGCCACGTCCAAGTCCATCGAAGTAAAACCGTGCGTCAGCGCCAGTTCGATGATCTCGCTCTGGTGGCCGGCAATCCCCAATGCCCAGGGGTTGAGGTTCTTGAACATCCAGCGTGCTCCTGCGGAAAGCCATCGAAGTAGAACACCGAGCGCGGCGCGGGCAAAACCTTCCCTTGCCGCGCTCATCGAACCAGTGAATTATGCCAAACCGCCGCAAGTTGAAAAAGGGGGCGGCTTGTCCGGCTGCTTGATGTCTGCCCGGCAACAGAAGGCTGGCGGACTTCCCAATGCTTCGGTCGGCGGCTCTTGGGTTGCTCGCGGCCAAAAACTGGGCGAAGCCGGTCGCTTTGCGGACGCAACTGGCTGATTGGGCCGCACCGCGGCGGTTGCCATGCAAGGATGCGCGACGGCGCACATAAGACTCTGCTGCGGCCAAGGCGGCAGCGATCTACCTATTCACAGCGAAATTGGGACTACGCCGGGCCGCCAGTAGCGACCGACAAGGCTTTCACCTACAATCAACACGCAGATTTCAACGCTGGCAAGATTTAAAGCTGGCTGCATTTGGGCCGTAAGGCCAGACCCGGATGCGGCGTGGCGGTCAGCCGGCAGCGTGTGAGAAAAGAGCTATTGCGGCACCTCTGCCCGGCGAAAGTGGTTTTGTGCCGCAGGGTTGGGCGTTTTTTCTGCCCTTTGCCAGCCTAAGCGGTGGCATAAAGATGCGAGCGGTAGTACAGCGAGTAAGTCGCGCGCAGGTGAGCGTCGACGGAGAGCTTTGCAGTCAAATCGGCAAAGGTATGCTGGTCTTGCTGGGAGTAGCAGCGGACGACACCCCGGCCGAAGCCGAAAAATTGGCCCAGAAAATCGCCGGCCTGCGCATCTTCGAAGACGCCCAGCAGAAAATGAACTTGTCGCTTAGCGACGTGGGCGGGCAGATGCTGGTCGTCAGCCAGTTCACCCTGTTGGGCGATTGCCGCAAGGGCCGACGGCCCAGCTTCACCGACGCCGCCGGCCCGGAGCTGGCCGAGACGCTTTACGAGGTATTTGTCAAAGCAGTTGCTGCGCAGGGCGTTCCGGTGGCTACTGGGCGGTTTCGCGCGCACATGGAAGTGGAACTGGTCAACGACGGCCCGGTTACACTGCTGCTGGATAGCCGCTGGCTGAGCTAGGGCGTTATGGCATGAATTGCGGACATGTTTTCGGGTGATCTGTAGGGCCACGCTCTGTCGTGGCCGTCTGCCCATTGCTAGCGGACGCGACCGCATCGCGGGGGCAATAGGCAAAAAGGCAAAAACCACAACGGACTTCCGCCGCAACGGCTGGTTCTGTATTATCGGGGCATGTCCCAGTCGCAAAGTCGTACCGAGTGCAAGGTGCGTCGCCCGCGAGCAATACTACTAGGCGCCGGCCATCGTCCGCACGTACCCGAGGAGGCCAATCGGCTTCGTCCGGCGGTGGAACGCTTTGCCGAGGTGGTGCTGGCCGACTTCAGCGGCGTTGAGGATTTAAGTTCGCTGGAGGCCGACGTAGCGATTGTTTTTGGCGGCGATGGGTCGATACTTCGGGCAGCCCGACAGATGGGAGACCGGCAACTGCCGGTCATTGCTGTTAATTTGGGCAAGCTGGGGTTTTTGGCGGCAATTTCGCCCAGCGAACTGCCGAACGTCTTGGAGCATTTCTGTGCCGGCAAGCTGTCGATCATCGAGCATTTGATGTTCGAGTGTGCGGTGTTGCACGCCGGGGAGTTGGTTCACCGTCAAATTGGGCTGAACGAGGCCGCTATCCACGCCGGGCCACCATTTACGATTCTGGAGGTCAATCTTTACGTTGACGGAGAATTGGTAACTACGTATAGTTGCGACGGCCTGATCGTCAGCACGCCGGTCGGTTCGACGGCCCATTGCCTGTCGGCTGGCGGCCCGATCCTTCGCCAAGACCTTCAGGCCTTTGTGGTATTGCCGATCAGTCCGCATACACTCACCAACCGTCCGGTAGTCGATTCGGCCGACCGCATCTACGAGATGCTGGTCGCCCAACCTAACCCCGGCACGGCTTTGGTGGTCGATGGCCGGGTGGTGTGCACGCTTCGGCCGGGAGACCGGGTGCGGGTGCAGAAGGCACGAACCAAGTTCAAGCTGGTGGCCGCCCCGGGCCACAGTTACTACCGTACGTTGCGCGAGAAGCTCGGGTGGGGTGGACGCCGGGAAGTGAATTGACCGGCAGTGGCGATCGAAACCGCTTGCCCCAAAGCAGCAGCCGACCACACGCATCGCGCTGCAAGCTCATCGTGTAAGTGGTTGCAAAGTGTAAACGGCACGAACTACGTATACTTTCTGCCCGGCTGCTAGTCGGCCCGTGCCGGTTAGCGCGAACCGGGCGATTGCTCGAAAGGACGCGAGCATGAAGGCAAAACACTTGTTGGTTTTGGTGATCGCAGCCAGCGTTTGCGGCTGGCCGAACCCAGACCGTGCGGCAGAGCCGCAGCAGAGCGAACGGGTATTATTGCGATACAAGTTCCAGCCGGGCGAGACGATCCGCTGGGAAGTGACCCACCGGGCCCGGGTGCGGACATCCGTCTCGGGCACTACGCAGACGGTGGAGACCGTCACAGCATCGACCAAGGCCTGGCGGGTTCTGGAGGTGCAGCCGGACGGCACCGCCACCTTCTTGCACATAGTGGAGAACGTCGATATGCGGCACCAGATCAGCGGGTGCCAGGAAGTGCGCTACAACAGTCGTACCGACAAGCAGGCCCCGCTCGGGTTCGAGGACGTGGCCAAGGCGGTGGGCGTGCCGTTGTCGCGGGTGACTCTGGACTGCCGGGGCAAGGTAATTACTCGCGACCGCAAGCCGCTGAAGGCACTTGCGCAAAACGAAGGCGACATCACTATCCCCATGCCCGAAGAACCGATTGCCGTCGGCCACACATGGTCTTTCCCTCACGAGGTAGAGGTGGTGGGAAACAACGGCGTGATCAGTCGGATAAAAACCCTCCAGCGATTCAAGCTGCTGAGCGTGCAAACGGGCGCGGCTACCATCGGTGTTTCCACGCAAGTGCTCACTCCGGTGTCAGATCCGGCCCTGGAGTCGCAACTTATGCAGCTTGCCACCTCCGGCACGGTGCGGTTCGATGTGGACGCCGGGCGGATACTCAGCCAGCAGATGGAACTGGACAAACAAGTAGTGGGATTCCGCGGCCCGACCAGTAGCGTCCACTATGTTACCCGCTTCACCGAGCAACTGCTGCCATCGCAACCCAGCGATAAGCAACAGGCGCAACTCAGCTACAGCCGGTTAGTGCCCAAAGCAGCCTTCGGCCGCAACCAATCGGACTTATTGGAGGGACGCGCTACGCCGCGTCCGTAAGCATTTGGACGCCCGGCCACGACAGAGCGTGGCCCTCCAGGTCGGTTGATAATATGCGCGCAAAACGCGCACAAGTTTCGCCGTAAGAGAGTAAACCCTGACAAAGCCATACGCAGGATCATCGCAGCCGTTGCGGACAGCAAACCAGTCATGCACTATGAACCGACCCCAAGTCCGGGCGAACTGCACTTCTCGCTTTTCGGCATTCCCGTTCGGGTTCACCCCTTTTTTTGGCTGATTGGGCTGGTGCTCGGGCCGCTGACCAGGGCGGGTCTGCCGGAAAACCTGGCGTGGATCACCGCATTCTTCATCGGCATTCTGCTGCACGAGCTGGGACATGCCGCCGTGCTGCGTGCTCTGGGACACCAGCCCTGGATCGTGCTTTACGGCTTCGGCGGCCTGACTGGGCACGGCCCGCAAACGGCCTTTCGCCGCTTTGGGCCTCCGTGGGTACGTGAGATCTTAATATCTGCCGCTGGTCCTGCCGCCGGATTCCTTCTGGCTGGCGCGATCGTTGCCGCGCTGCTGGCCTCCGGACGCACGGTGATCATGCACGTCGCCTTCTGGCCGCTGATGTTTCCCGTCTTCGATCCGCGCGGTTTGCCGCCGTTGTTTGCCGAGTTTCTGTACGACCTTCTATTTGTCACCATCGCTTATGGAATCCTCAACCTTCTGCCGGTGCTGCCGCTGGATGGCGGGCAAATTGCCCGAAGTGTGCTGACACGGTTCGACCCGCGGGGCGGAGTGCACAAGGCGCTGGTGCTTTCTGTGGTAGTGGCTGTGCTGGTGGCCGTTACCGCTGTGGCAAAGCTTGGGCTGGGCAACGGACTGTTTCTGGCCCTGCTGTTCGGCTGGCTGGCGGTGAACAACTACCAGGCGTTGCAGTATCAGTAGCGATTGTCCGGCGGCGCATTGCGGATTTGCTCCTCTGGCCGGTCGCGTTGCCCTCCAGCGCGCTTTGGAGGACTTGCTCTATCGCTTCCGATTTTGGAGGGACGCGCTCTGTGGCGTCCGATTATGGACAGGCGCGATGCTGTAGTGTCCGATTATGGAGGGACGCGCTGCGGTCGCGTCCGATGATAGAAGGACGTGAATAGAACGACGTGATTCGTCGCCTCTGATGACGCAGTGACGTGCTCCGTCGCGTCCATTGTGTTTTCGTCGATGATATACTCCGCGCAGTCAGAAATGCACCGTTCGTAAGTGGGAAAACATATCATTTCACCCCCCGCGAA
>Ga0068705_10001916_pt1 | contig 10428 bp, 7 predicted proteins | sample YNPMSTMetaG_FD_65631 | JGI IMG/M metagenome (GOLD analysis project Ga0068705, IMG submission 65631) | Anoxygenic and chlorotrophic microbial mat microbial communities from Yellowstone National Park, USA - YNP MS-T MetaG | ecosystem: Environmental > Aquatic > Thermal springs > Hot (42-90C) >... | reverse complement strand
AGAACCAAACCGCCATGCTCACCACCTTCAACGAGGTGGATATGAGCCACATCCTCCACATCCGAAAAACCTATAAAGACCGCTTCCAAGAAAAACACGGCATCGGCCTCGGCTTCATGAGCTTTTTCACCAAAGCCTGCGCCCAAGCCCTCCTGGAATTCCCAGAAGTCAATAGCCAGCTCCACGAAGATGAGCTGGTGTATTTCAACTATGTAGATATCAGCGTGGCGGTTAGTACGGATCGGGGGCTGGTGGTGCCCGTCGTTCGGAATGCGCATCTTCTTCCCTTAGCCGAAATAGAGCGGGTGATTGCCGACTTAGCGGCGCGAGCCCGCCAAAATAAACTCAGCATTGAGGAAATGCAGGGCGGCACCTTCACCATCACTAATGGAGGCGTTTTTGGCTCCCTCCTCTCCACGCCTATCCTCAACCCTCCCCAGACAGCCATCCTCGGCATGCATAAGGTTCAAGAGCGCCCCGTGGTCATAAACGGACAAGTCCAAATCCGCCCCATGATGTATGTAGCGCTCTCTTATGATCATCGGGTCATTGACGGGAAGGAGGCGGTGAGCTTTTTGGTGCGGGTGAAAGAGCTTTTAGAAGACCCGGTTCGGCTGCTGCTGGGGATATAGGCTATGGAGCTGGTCGTAGAGGGCCTTACGAAGCGCTATGGCCCCCAAAAGGCCCTGGATAATGTGAGCTTTACCTTGAAGGGGGCTGGCATCTATGGATACTTAGGGCCAAATGGGGCCGGTAAGTCTACTACCTTCAAGATTTTGACGGGCTATCTAAGGCCCGACGCCGGTCAGGTGCGCTTAGGAACCTGGCATATGCCCCGAGACCGGCAGCTCATTCAAGCCCACATCGGTTACCTACCCGAACACAATCCTCTTTACTTAGACCTTTATGTGCGGGAGTATCTCCTATTTCGGGGGCGGCTGTATGGTTTGCGTGGGCGACTCCTCCGCCAAAAAGTAGAAGAGGTGATAGCTCGGGTCGGGCTGGAATCCCATGCGCATAAGCTGATTGGGGCGCTCTCCCGAGGGTATCGCCAGCGCGTAGGCCTGGCTCAAGCCCTCCTTCATGACCCACCCCTCCTCATCTTAGACGAACCCACCAGCGGCCTGGACCCCAACCAAGTCATTGAGATACGTGCCCTCATCCAGCACTTAGGCCAGTCTCACACGGTCATCTTTTCATCGCATATTCTGGCGGAAGTGCAGGCTATTGCCTCCGAGGTGCTTATCCTGCATCAAGGGAAGCTCGTCCTTCAGGCGCCTCTCTCCCAGCTCAATGCCTATATAGGACGAGAAAGCTATTTAGTGGAGACGGCGGAGCGGCCTTTGCGATGGGACTTTTTGCCCGCCGAAGCCACCGTACGCCCCAAAGACAAAATGACCTGGGAAATAGAAGGCCCCCCGCACATAGACCTGCGACGTCGCATCTATGAGGCTTCCGTGCAGCAGGGCGTCCCCCTTCTCCGCTTAGAAAAGCACCAGCTACCCTTAGAGGAGATTTTCCAGCAGCTTACGGCAGAATAACCGCCTCGGCTGGGCTAAACCGAGTAAGGGTTTTATAGGAGCCTCCGGTTCTCGGAGGGGAGATGGGCTGCTGCTTGGCGCAAAAAAGGGAGAAGCATTCTACCAATTCGGTGCAAAGAGCATTCTGAATGCGAGTTGGTGGTATTTTGTGGGGCCGCCGCCCGCCTTCGGCGGGCGGCGGCCCCGTGCTAAGGCGGCGGCCAGCCCTGCGGGCTGGCCGCCGCCCCTAATGTCCCTCTTCCCATTCAAAAACCCTTTGCTAAAAATTCGGTATAAGGTCATGAGGAGGGTGCCGAAGGGGTACGGCACATGGGTATACGATCCCCCCTCACCCCGACCCTCTCCCCCCTTGAGAAGGGGGGAGAGGGTGGAGGGAGTGGGGGGATGTAATACCAAATTTTCTGTAGAGGGTTTGCGAGTGGTAAGAGGGACATTTTGAGCGCCCCCGCCCTGGGGGGTGGGGCGCTAGGGGCAGGTACCGCCTAAAAAGAAAGTCTGTGCCAGGAAATAGTACTAGGCCTTTACCGGAGCTTTTACAAGGAAAAGATACATTTGCGGGGATGCGTTGGTGGTTTCTGCTGGGGGTGGGGCTCAGTTTGGGGCTAAGCGGATGTAAGAAAGGCGAACCGCGCCCCAAACAACCTCCTATCGCCCGGTTTTTCGTAGATAGTATCCAACTGGAAGGAGAAAATCGCCTCCCCTCGCGTTTTGTGCTGGGGTGGTGGGGGGAAGACCCAGATGGATATGTGGTAGGGTATGAGCTTCGGGTGGATGGCGGAGAATGGAACTTTACAACTCAGCAGGAAAGCACTTTTGTGGTAACTTTTGAGCCCGGCATAGCCCAAAAAGACCTACTTTTTGAGCTGCGAGCCATAGATAATGATGGTCTAAAAACGGATCCGCCGGCTCGCCTGCGCGTACCTCTGCGCAATAGCCCTCCTACCTGCCGTTTGGACCCTTCTGTTCCTTTACCTGATACGACGCTCCCTGTCCTTACGCTGGTTTTGCAAGTGAGCGACCCAGATGGGCCAGAGACCTTGGACTCGCTCTACATTCGTATTGGTCGCAGTGGGAGCTGGCAGGGCATTCCGGCGCGACATACTACCCTTACCTTAGTGCCTACCGATCCCCGAACCCCCTCCCCCACTCGCCTCTACAGCGGCACCGCCCAAACCCCCCTCACTACCTTAAGCGATCCCTTGCCCTTAGGCGATACCGTACGCATCTACTTCCAGGTCCGAGACAATGCCCGCCTCTATTCCCCCATAGATAGCACCAAACCCATCTACATTCGTCCTAAGAGTGGCTCCTGGCTCGTCATTGACAACTGGGCTACTACCGAAGCCATCACCACCCTCACCCCCGACCTCACCGCAGCTTGGAGCGAAGGCTACGATGTATGGAACCTCCGCTCCCCCGCCCAACAGGTCCCTCTCTACAACCCTACATGGCTCCACATCTTTCGCCTCTATGAGCGGGTCTTCTGGATTGGCGGGGCCGAAGAAGAACGTTTCCGACGTTTAGAAGAAATAGAGTCCGTCATCCAAACCTACCTCCAAAACGGAGGCCGCCTTTTAGTCAATAGCCCCATTCGCAGTAGCGTAGAACCCTCTTCTCCCATTTTCCGCTGGGGGCCCATGGATAGCATCAGCACGACCGTACAAAACGGCCTCTTAGCGCCCGGCGGTGTTGTTGATCCCTTAGATGAGACCTTTCCCCCCCTCTCCAATGGCCTGCCGTATTATATGAGCCTTATCAATCCGCCTTATGCTAAAGGCACGGCTATCACCCTCTATGAGATGCCCAACCTCATTCAGGGAAATGGTCGGCCCTGGCCCTCAGGCCTCTCCAAAGCCGCCGCCGTCGCCTTCCCCGAAGGCTCCACCCCCCATAAGTACCGCCTGATATTCTTTATTCTACCCCTTCATCAGCTCTCGGGTGACCGCATCGCCTTCTTCCAGGCCGTTAATACCGCCTTCCAACCATGAGAAGTCTGGCTATATGGGCTTTTCTGATGGCCTTTTTGCAGGCGCAAAAGGGCACTATTCAGGGTACCGTGAAAGACAAACAGACAGGGGAGCCGCTCATAGGGGCTACCGTTGTGCTGGTGGGCACTTACAAGGGGACCTACACCGACGACGAGGGCCGCTTCGTCCTAAAAGACATAACGCCGGGCACCTATGACCTTCGGGTAAGCTATGTCGGATATAATGAAGTCCTTCTGACCCGGCTCACCATCAAACCAGACCAGACATTGACGCTCCAAATCCCTGTTTCGCCTGTGGGGACGACTTTGCAGACGGTAGAAATCATCGGAGAGAAGCCCGTCGTGAATCTGGAGTCGGGCAAAAGTGATCTGCGAGTGAGCGGGGATGAGATTCGGCAGACGACGGCGGTAGATGTGCAGACGATGGCTTCCCTTATGCCGGGTGTGGCCCAAACCTTGGATGGCCTTCAAATTCGGGGTGGACGCGTCTACGAGACGCAGTATGTAATAGAGGGCGTCAATGCTCAGGACCCCTTAGCAGGGACTGGCTTCGGCGTAGAAGTGTCGCAAGTCGCCATAGAAGAAATGGAAGTTATCACAGGGGGCGTGGATGCAGAGTACGGGGATGGCACCTCTGGCGTGGTGGCGGTACGTCTGCGGGAGGGCGGCGATAAATGGCGTTTCAGCGGCCGCTACCAAAAAGACCAGCTGGGCGGCCTCCTCCCCAAAGAAGGGTGGAATACCGACATCTTCAACTTCGCCATCGGAGGCCCCCTCCTAAAAGATAAAGAAAGCCAGCGCCCCTGCCTTACCCTCTTTACCAGTGCCGATGTGCGCCTGACCGATGAGTACTTCGGCGTCCGAGCCTCCCAACTCTACAGCAGCCTCTTGGAAGAAAGTACGAGCCGAGATGCCCTTTTCCAGCTCCTCCGAAAACCCCTCGGTACCTCCACCAAAAGCCAGCTCTTCGCTCCCCGCCAAGACAATAAATGGTCCGCCACCCTCAAACTCGCCTACCGCTTAGACAACCGAACCAAACTCACCTTCTCCCTCCAGCAAAGCCTCAATATCAACCAAAACACCCGTTCCCTCCAAATCATTGGCAGCGACCAGATTATGGTGCCGGGCTTCCAGTACCTTTTCGCCCTCCAGCCAGATAACGCCAATACCTACACCCACCGCTCCAACCTCGCCATTCTCAAACTCAACCGCATCCTCTCCAAAAGCTGGACGGGGGAGCTGACCCTTTCTCGTCTCTTTGTCAATTTACGGGCCGATGCCAACGGCCGGCCCTTCCGAGATAGCGTCATTCGGCAGATTTATGACCCGGCCTCCATCATCACCGATCCTGTTACGCTCTACAACCCCGGCGACTCCGTAGTCTATGTCAATGCGCCCATCGGCCTCTATAATAATGGGGGTATTGCCACCCTGTGGCATGACCACTTTGCTGAGGAATACACCATCAAGGTCAAAACGACCTATCAGCCTCGTTCTACGGCGCACTTCTGGATATATGGGTGGGAGCACCGCATGGCGCATTACCAGTGGATAGATGTTATTCGTCCTTGGGTGGGCGCTCCTATTCGCTTGGACAATGGGCAAGTCTTTGCCTCTAATCGCATCGGGAGTAGTAATGATATTTGGCGGGTGCGGCCGGTGACAGGGGGTATTTTCTTTGAGGATCGGATTCGGTACAAGGGGATTGTCGTGAGTATGGGGGCTCGGCTCTGGTACTGGGCTCCGGGCCGCTTCGTCGATGAGGCCATCCGAAACCCCCAAGCCCCAATCCTGGATGCCGTCCGAGAAAAATACCAACAACAAACTATACCCATCCTGGGCCTCCGCTATAAGGTTCGCCTCCTCCCGCGCCTGCGGGTGTCCTTCCCCGTGACAGACAACCATGTGCTCTTCTTCAATTACTCCCATGCCGCCAGATTACCTCATCCCCGCTTCGTATATGCGGGGCTGGACCCCGTCTATCAAGACCGCTCCTTCTTAGCTAACCTCGGCAACCCCAACCTCAACCCCGAAGTCAATGTAGGCTACGAAATCGGCCTCAAATCCAACCTCGGGAGCGGCTGGGCCCTCACCATAAGTGCCTTCTACAACGACAAGTTTGACTTCATCGTCAATCGGGTGATCACGATTCGGGACCAAACAGGACGTTTTACAGAACGGCTCTTTGCTGTCAACTTAGACTATGCCCGAGTGCGCGGCGTGGATGTTTTTCTCCAAAAGCAGGTGGGCGCCTGGTTCAAAGTCGCTGGCAGCCTCACCTATCAAGTAGCCACTGGAAAGTCTAACTCGGCCTTGGAGTCCCTTTTGCAGATTCGCCAGCAGGGCCGAGTAGAGGCGAATAAGGAGTTTTTCTTAGCGTGGGATCGTCCCTGGGATATCAAGGCTTGGACGATCCTGAAATCTCCGCCCTCCGCTCCTAAGTACCTGCAAAACCTCACGCTTTTTGCTTTAGCGACCTATAAGTCGGGTTTGCGTTATACGCCGACTCTTTTGGCAGGGCGGGAGCCGCTAACCGACCGACCCATTTATGAGCTGGATGAATCCCGCCGCAATGCCAAAATCGGCAGCCCCTGGCGTTGGGTAGATGTGCGCCTCACCCGCAGCTTCTGGAAGGAACGTCTCTCCCTCTTTATAGAAGTGCGCAATCTCCTCAATCACAAAAACGCCGCCATTATCAATCCCGTTACGGGGCGGGCGTATGAATATCCCGACGATGTGCCACTGGGTTGGCGCGATCCAAAGTATCCCAGCCCCTTAGACAGCGGCCCTCCTCCTGACAACCCCGCTCGCTACCTACCCCCGCGTCAGGCCTTCGTGGGCATCAACTGGAATCTGTAAAGACTCTGGATGCATCCTCCCCTCTGCATGTAAGGACGTTACAGGGAACGCTCCAGCTTGGAGGGCCATGGAGAGGGGCCGTGTGCCAAGCGCTTGCCTGTAATACCATTTGCAATCAAAAACCTTCTGAATGAAGAGAGATGTTTTAGCCGCCCGCCTTCGGCGGGCGGCGGCCCAAAAAAGACCACCGACCTCGCATTCAAAAATTCTTTGCATAGAATTGGTATAAGGGCATGGCGTACAACACCGTCCAGTCGGGGGCTGCGTACAACGCACCGTTATTCAAGCTCCCCATCCCCCATATTGCAGAAAAAAACCTTACCTTTGACTTATGGTATTCTCCTTCCTGCGTCGTCAGTTCATTGAGATCATTGAATGGGTGGATGAAACCCGCAATACCCTCATTTGGAAATTCCCCGATGAGGACCGGGAAATCAAGATGGGCGCCCAGCTCACCGTACGCGAAAGCCAAGTCGCTATCTTCGTCAACGAGGGGAAGCTCGCCGATATCTTTCCCCCCGGACGTTATGAGCTCATCACTCGCAATATGCCCATCCTCTCCGATCTCAAAGGCTGGAAGTACGGCTTCAACTCCCCATTCAAAGTAGATGTTTATTTTGTGAGCACCCGCGAGTTTACGGGCTTGCGCTGGGGGACCCAGCAACCTATCACCGTCTCAGACCCCGATTTTAGTCTGGTTCCTTTGCGAGCTTTTGGCACCTTTCACATGCGGGTGCGAGATGCCGCTAAGTTTTTTAGAGAGTTTGCTGGGACAGACCCCGTCGTAACCGTAGAAGAGTTTCTGGATGGAGGATTTCGCAGTTTAGTAGTTACTTACTTTGCGAATGCTCTCAAAGCCTCCGGCCAGACGCTGGTGGAGATCAACGCTCGGGCTAATCAGCTGGGCGAAGCGCTTTTGCCCTACCTGCAGCCAGAGTTTGAACGGGTGGGGTTGGAGCTAACGCGGTTTTTCGTGGAGAGCGTTTCTTTGCCAGAAGATATTCAGAAGCAGCTTTTAGACCAAGATTTTGAGCTACGGCGCTTGCGTAAGAAGGTTCAGATGTCGCAAGAAGTGGAGGATATGCAGCGCTTTTTACAGTTTCAGGCCGGGCAGGGCTTAGAAAAGGGAGATGGGGGGAGCGGCTTAGGACGGGCCGCCATTGAAATGAGTATGGGCATGCAAATGGCCCAGCAGATGGGACAAACCGCCAGCGGCAAAGCTTCCGCCGAAGAACGTGCCCAAATCCTCCAAACCCTCAAAGAACTCGCCCAGCTCAAAGACGCCGGCATCCTCACCGAAGCCGAGTTTGAGGCTAAAAAACAAGAGCTATTGAAACGTTTGTAGGCCTTCTAAGTTTTTTGGTGCTTCTTTTGGGCGGCTGGGCACTTTATGAGCGCTATCGCCGCCAAAAGCTCCTAAAAACCCTTACTCAGCTTACAGGCACCCCTAACTGGAAAAAGACCCTGCAAACCTGGGCCGCCCAGAATAGAACTCCCGACCCCATCAAAACCGAGACTTTCTTAGCAGAGCTGGCGCATGAACTCAAAACGCCCATAGCTATCCTTATAGGCTATTTGGACACCCTTTCCCAAGGAGCCTGGAAAGACGAGACGGTGGCCCCCAACTTCCTCCAGAAAGCCTTCCTACAGGCCCAGAGGCTCGCTGCCCTCACCCAAGATGTCCTCTTCTTAGCTCAAATAGAAAGCGGCGGATGGCAGCTTCAGCTAGAGCCCGTGCCTTTGGAGGCTCTGAGCCAAACGATCTGGGAGGAATTAGAACCCTTAGCGCAGCGCAGGCACATCCGCTTAGAAATCCAGGCTTCGGACCGGGGGATAGCTGTAGAAGCTGACGCCACCGCCCTCCGCTTGATCCTCAAAAACCTCGTAGAAAATGCCATTCAGTACTCGCCCGAGGGCCGAAGAGTCTGGATTGGCTGGCAGGTCTTGGGCCCCCAGGTCCGAATAGAAGTCGGAGACGAGGGCATCGGCATCCCCGCTGAGGAGCTTCCCCGCATCTTTGACCGATTTTACCGGGTAGATAAAAGCCGCTCTCGGGCCCACGGCGGCACAGGCTTGGGCCTGACCTTAGTACGAGAACTGCTACAGGCCCACCACAGCCCCATTCAAGTACGCAGCGAGGTCGGTAAGGGGAGTGTCTTCTGGTTTGAACTGCCCCTGGCAGGCTAAAAACCCGCTCTTCCCTACATTTGGAGTGAATTAAGTTTTTCGCATGGCGCAGCGCTTTTTGCTCATACGTCTCAGCAGTATGGGGGACATCGTTTTGACTACCCCTTTGCTACGGGCCCTTCGCCAAAGTTACCCTCAGGCTGAAATCCATTATCTTACCCGCCCTGCCTACGCCTCCCTCCTCCAGCACAATCCCCACTTGACCGCTCTGCACCTCTGGCCACCCACCCCAGACATCCTCCGCTCCTACTGGGACGGCGTCATAGACCTCCAAAAAAACTTACGCACCTGGCGCCTGCGCCTACGCCTGCGCTACAAACGATGGAGTACCTTTCCGAAAAAAAACTTACGCAAGTGGCTCTCCGTACGCCTAAAAAAACCCCTGCCTGTGGAACACATCGTCAAACGCTACGGAAGAGGCCTCAGGCCTTGGGGCATTGAACCCCATCAGCTGGGGCCTTTAGAAGTCTATGTGCCCTCTGCCCTGCAAGAACGCATCCGGGCCGAGCTTTATAACCTGCATCCCGGCCCCTGGCTGGCCTGGGGATTAGGAGGCACTTACGCCACAAAAAAATGGCCCACCCTCTACAAACTTTACCTGATTAATCGGCTGGGGTGGCCTGTGGTACTCTTAGGCGGCGAAACGGAAGCCGAAGAGGCCGCCTTCCTCGCAGAGAAAGCCGAGGTTCCTGTCCTTGTAGGGGCTGGCCGATACAGCCTTTTGGAGACGGCAGCAGCCATTGCTGAGGCGGCGCTGGTTCTCTCTCATGATACCGGCACGGCTCATCTGGCGGCGGCTTTTCAGAAGCCTACCATTGTGCTGTGGGGTAATACCACGCCGGCCTTTGGCATGACGCCCTGGCTCACCCCCCATCGCAACCTGGAAGTGCCTGACCTGCCCTGCCGCCCCTGCTCTAAACTCGGCTTTGCCCAATGCCCCAAAGGCCACCACAACTGCATGCGAGCCCTCACACCCGACTTCGTCCTGCAGGAAATCCACACCTTCTGGGCTCAACTCCATACTTCCCCCCCTCAGAAGGCCTAACTTACCCCACGAAATAAACGCCTCTGCTCTGTATAGAGACCTTTTTCTCTCACAGGCAGGCGCAAAAGGGGCAGTATAAAGCCTTTACGAAGGGGTGGCTGGGTTATCTGAATGCGAGTTGGTGGTATTTTGTGGGGCCGCCGCCCGCCGAAGGCGGGCGGCGGCCCCATGCTGAGGCGGCGGCCAGCCCGCAGGGCTGGCCGCCGCCAAAACCTCCCTCCATTCAAAAGGCTTTTAATTGCAAATGGTATAAGACGCAGAGACTTCTGAGGAAGGCGACAGCTTGGCTCCCATCTTCGGACTAAGGGGGCCTCAAAGAGGCCTCTTTTACCTAAAGAAGGGGTGTTTGGCCTAATACCATTTCTTGTGAGACGTATTCTTAATTTCGTACCTTTGTCCCCACCCAAAGCTAATACCAATTCCGGGCAAAGGGTTTCTGAATGTAGGAGGGTAGAGTTAGGTGTGGCTGCCGCTCCCCCCTCAGGCGGGCATGCCCAACTCCTCCTCATATTAAGAAGGCCTTTGACTTAAAGTGGTATAAAGTCACGAGGAGGGCCCCGAAGGGGCAGGGCATACGGGTGTCCGATCCCCCTTCACCCCGACCCTCTCCCCCCTTGAGAAGGGGGGAGAGGGTGTAGGGAGTGGGGGGATGGTAAGAGGGACATTTTGAGCGCCCCGGCCCCACAGAGCGGGTACGCTGGGGGCTGGTACCGCCTAAAAAGAAAGTCTGTGCTAGGAAATAGTATAAGACTCAGAGACTTCTGAGGAAAGCGATGGCCTGGGCTATATCTTCGGGCAGGGGGGCCTCA
>Ga0068705_10001911_pt1 | contig 10432 bp, 8 predicted proteins | sample YNPMSTMetaG_FD_65631 | JGI IMG/M metagenome (GOLD analysis project Ga0068705, IMG submission 65631) | Anoxygenic and chlorotrophic microbial mat microbial communities from Yellowstone National Park, USA - YNP MS-T MetaG | ecosystem: Environmental > Aquatic > Thermal springs > Hot (42-90C) >... | reverse complement strand
AGATGCGTCTTTTTCACCTTTATCCCGTTATCGACTTGATAGAAGGGGAGGAACACCTTCTCAATCTGATCGGCCGGGATCCCCACACCGGTATCTGTCACATGCACATAGATGTCTTGGTGGTGCTGCTCGGTGCTCACAACGATCCGTCCACCGCCGGGTGTGGCCTTGATAGCATTTTCGATCAGATTCGTCAGCACCTGACCAATGCGCTCCTCATCAATGATCACATCGGGTAATCGATCGGGCACATCCCAGCCCAGATCGACTCCGTGCTCTTGCGCATGCTGCTGTTGCTTGATGCAGGTAGTAATAATGAGATCGATGATATTCGCCCGTGTCGGACGCAACTTAAGCTGGCTGGTACCATTACGATTAATCTCAATAAGTTCTTCAACCCGTTTTTTCAAGCGATTGGCGCTATCTTCCACCTCACCTAGAAACTCACGTTGTCGTTCAGTTAGCTTACCAACGTTGTCACCCTCCTTTAAGACAATAGAGAGAAATCCTTTGAGCGTATTCAGCGGGTTACGTAGCTCGTGGGCTAGTTTCGCAATAAACTCACGGCGTTGCCGTTCCTGTACTTTTTGATCCGTAATATCGTGCAAGACCAGAACGGCCAGCCGGGTATCGGCCGAAGGGTTTACCAACGTGGCATGGACGTCATAGAACCGCGCCTGTTCGGTTTCGCCATCCATAATCTCTTGGCTCAACGCATTCCCCTCTTCATGGACACGGAGGGCCAGTTCGATCAGACGATTCGCGAGATTGCCATTGCGTGTCGTACTCTGCGTAATAATCTGACGGGCCACCGCATTGTCGAGGTAGATCGTTCCCTGCTGATCATACACGATCAGGCCATCGGCCATATCGTGTAAGACAGCACTGAGTACCGCCTGTTGACGGCTCAACTGTACATGGAGTTCAGCGTTACGAATAGCGATCATTGCCTGAATGCTAAACGAAGTCAGATGTCGTTCTTCGGCAGGTGAAAATGCAGTGACCTGCCGGCTCACGACACTGAGTGTACCGCGAATATGATCCGGTTGGTCGGGATCAAACAGCGGTACGCTGAGTGCGGCCCGAAATTGGTGCATGACCAGTGGCTGCCATTCCGGTTGTTGCTCGATCTGCTGTGCATCGAGCGAAACCGGGCGCTTACTGTTAATGACAGTCTGAGCTAATACAGTCGCCCAATCAGCCTGATGTTCATTGGCGTGGAGGAGTCGATGTTCAAGTCCAGTGGGTCGCGCCAGAGTGAGTGCAACATCATCGATACGCTGCACTCCCAGCATATGAGTGAGTGAATCGAGGATTTGGTATAAAACATCATCGAGACTGAGCGAGCTACTGATAGCGCGCAAACTCTCACCGAGGGCTTCCATTCGGCGCAGACGATCTCGCAGCTCGTTGTTCGAGGCTTCAAGATTGATGACCTGTTGCTTCTGTTCACGTCGCAGATTATCGTAGCGAGCACGCCATTCACGAGCGTTCAGATTGCGCCAGTTTCCAAACCAGATCAGGACCATAATCACAACGAGACTGAGAAGGAAGCTGCCAACCGGTGCAAGTGTCGTAGGTATGGTGAGCGTTATAGCGTTCCCAAGCCACGGTAAGATGAAGCCAATGATCGCCGGTAAGAACGCTGGCCATAGTGAATGGAAACGGTAGCGCCAGGCTCGTAGGGCGCTGATCCCCTGAACGACTGTGAGCACAGCAGGGCCATCGAAAATAATACACCAGATGACAAACAGGAGATCGCTCGCGATGCTACCGATCAAGAGGCGATTGGTTACAGAGGGGTAGCGCCGCAGGAAGAGGAGCAAAATCACGTTGATGATACCGTAGCCGGCGAGTCCGCCAGCTATGACGGGCGCGAGGTCGAATTGAGTAATAAGCCAGGCTATCCCCAAAGCCGGCAACGGCAAGAGGCGACGGATGATCGTTTGCAGTTGCTCGGTTTCAGGCCGCATCATGCAGGTAATTCAGGTAATTATGGTTCAAACTTGTAACCGAGATTACGCACGGTAATAACGTGGCGCGGATGATCCGGGTCTTCTTCAACTTTGGTACGCAGGCGACGAATGTAGACCGCTACCAGGTTGCTCTCTCCTTCGTAATCGTATCCCCATACTTTCGTCAAGATTTGACTGACATTCAGGATACGTCCAGAGTTCTTCATCAGGTAGTAGAGCAGACGGAATTCAAGTGGTGTTAATTCAACAACGCGGCCATCGGTGAACAGCACTTTGTGTTCGACCGGATCGAGGGTAATGTTACCCTGGCTCAGGCGAGTGGAGGTATTCAGCACATCGGCATTGCGACGGCGTAATACTGCTTCGACCCGCGCCAGTAATTCTGATGGCTCAAACGGTTTGACCAGATAATCGTCACCGCCAATCTGAAGACCCATCACTCGATCTTGGAGGTAGGTGCGTGCAGAGAGAAAGATGATGGGGATGTCTGAATTGCGTCGAATCTGCCGACAGACCTCGAACCCATCCATCTTGGGCATCATGATGTCAAGAAGGATCAGGTCAGGATTGTGCTGTTCAATCACCTGCAGAATGTTTGAGGGATCGTGGACACGAAATACACGATAGCCTGCCTCTTCAAGCAGAAACGATGTCATCTTGGCATTCTGAATATCGTCGTCAACAACCAGAATATTCATGCGACGCTCCCTGTTTGATGTTGATGCTTTGCTGGATATAATGAGGTGGTCTCCATAACTATGGCGCATTTATTGTACCACTTTTCGACTGCTTTTGGCTAGAGTTAAAATTATTAAAAATTCGTTTCAACAGATTCTAATACCAATCCTGTTCGCGAACACCTGATATCGGTGCGCAAGCCTTTGACCCGCATCCTCCACTGCGCAGACGAACGATGGCTGTTTGCTAGCTTGCCGAGCACGCTTATTACCCCCGCAAGCGGGGGGATGAGGACAATCGAACGCTCATGCACTACCCGATGAGTGCTAGCCGTTCACTGCACCCGCAGACCGGCAGCTCGCGCACCCCGGTGATCGCGTGGGTCGGGAGATATTGGCAGAGCAGGTACGGGATCGTCGGCGGTGTTTTACCGCCGGTGCATCGGCGCCTCGAAGCAGCCAATGCTGCAAACCCCTCTCTGAAGCACGGTTTTGCTTAACAGAACTGGTACTAGACCAATTCCTGTCTGCGACAACCGAGTATTATTTCTCCTACAAGCATGCGTCGGTTAGCAGAACGCGATGAACGGATATGAACAGTACTACCCAGGATGCGCACGATAAGAGTCGGTGCCGCTTGACAGCGCTAGGATGAGCACCTATCCGAATTCCTTGTTGTCAAGTTACGACGGATTGTATTGATGGAACTCGATGGCCAACCGGCTTGATGTCAACGGGATCACCCGTTGGAGCACGGTGGCGTCCGTATTACGTACCGCCGCGTTCAGCGCACCGATGGGGTGAGATGGAAAGACGTGGTGGGGCACGGCAGCGTCTGTAGGGGCACAGCGCGCCGTGCTTCTACTAATCCGTGCCTTCGTACCTAGGGATGGTTTGCAAACTGCCCCTACGCCATTGGCAGACGGGTACGTCGCACGCGACACACAGCAATCATCGTTTGTTGAATATTGGTGTGTTGTGTCGTTGTGACGCACGTTGACCGTCTCAATCGGTGATCATCACTGAGGGCAATGGGTAGCATGTTCGTTATTCGGCTATCGGCATACCCTGGCGCTATTGCGTTCGCATCGGCACGGAGAGGTACGACCACAACGAGATGTTTCGGATAGGCCCAAATCGATGCCAGGAAAGCCACGGTATAAAGCCAGAAGACCCCACTTCGCGCCTTGCTCTCTTGAGCGGCACGGGTAGACCGCATCCTGAAGTGAGCTGTGGGATCTATTATAACTGTTATCATTCGGGGCGCCTCCGTCCACCTTAGCAGGTAGGTTCGGCGCCCGCCCCAACCGCTGCTGTAGTGACCAGCATGAAACACGATACCTGCCCACTATCGTGTTTCATGTGTGACTCCACTGCAAAAAGGTGAACTTTCCATCACAGAGACCACGGAGATCGCAGAGACTATAGATAATTTTATCTTTCATTGAACATAGGGTTGTGAACATTTTTCTTCCATGCGCCCGATGGCCAAAAATGATCCTCTTATTCATAAACCTTACACGCTCGGTGTACTCTGTGTGCTCCGTAGTGAGTTTTTGCAGTGCACTCATGTGTCGTCTAAACGACAATGAAAGCGTTCCGCTGCTGTTTCAGGAAAAAGGACAGATAGTGCTTTCACGCACGAAGCGTATCCGTAAAGTATTTGCGATACCTTCCCGACGGAAATGATCTCTCAGCATTCTATCCTGACCGTCGGCCCTCACGGGCAAGTGTGCGTTGGAGGGTCTGCCATTCGCTGATCAGCGTTGCTGCCTGCTCATTGGAAAGCTGGGCAATTGGCACCTGAAACCGGCGCTGTGCTTCAGCATCAGGGTCAAGGCCGAGATCGCGGGCAAGCGATGCAATGGCGGCACGCTGCTTCTCTGAGGCTGGTTGACCAGCATAACGTGCCCGCTCTTCAGCGACGGCAACCCGCTGCTGTTCGTCGCTCAACCGCTTTAATTCATCGATAAATGCAGAGGCCTGACCTTTGTTGAGTGAGACCAGATCATACCCGTGCTGCTGAGCGAAGCTGGCTAATTGCTCGCCAGACCACCCCAGAGCTTGCTGGAGCGCTGCGATGAAATTGCGCTGACGTTCACTGGCCGGTGCATCAGGATCACGGACAGTTATGGCAGTTGCAGCGGTATGCTGTTCGCGAATGTGGGCAATCTGTTGCTCAACGGCCTCTCGCTGACTGCGAAAAATACGCCAACCGAGATCAACGGCCTGTTGCACCATCTGATCGTCGGCATCAATTGGAAGAGTGATGGTCTCTTCAATCGTGATGAAATCGTCGCCTAGCTTGATAGCAGTCCGATACGTGCGAGTAATGCTGCGTTCGCTCTGGGGTTTGGCCGGCATAATTATTCTCCTCCGACTTTCCGTACCGATTCGTCCCCTAGCGCCTGATCCCTGTCGTCATACAGTGCCGGCGCTATCATTATTATAGCACAAATGTTCCGTTTTGCAAGTGGTTGTCAATCTTGAAATTTCGGGTTAGAATAGTAACAATATCCGATGTGCTCTCAATTTGATGTGAAGCGCTATGTATGATCTTTTGATTCAGCACGCCACTGTTCTCCAAGTCGCTAATGGTATCCTTTCAGTATTGCCTCAACACGATATTGCGATTGTCGACCGACGTATCGCTGCAATCGCTTCCGAGATCAGTCCTGGCCTCGCTCGTGAAACCCTGACTGCCGACGGGCAGCTCGCTATTCCAGGTCTCATCAACAGCCATGCCCATACTGCGATGAGCCTGTTTCGTGGTGTAGCCGAAGATGTACCGATTGAAGAGTGGTTTAATGGCTATATCTGGCCGTTGGAGACCAATCTGACCCCTGAAGATGTATACTGGGGAACGTTGCTCGGCCTGGCCGAGATGATCGAAGGCGGGGTAACGTGCGTTGCCGATCATTACTTTATGATGGATGCGATTGCCAGCGCCGTGCAAGAATCGGGAATGCGGGCATTGCTCGCGTGGACGCTCTTTTCTGGCGCCGATGATCAGCAACAGATTAACACCGCTCGTCAGTTTGTTGAGCAGTGGCACGGAGCGGCCAACGATCGGATTCGAGTCTGGATGGGGCCGCATTCACCGTATACCTGTACCCCATCGTTGTTACAGCGCGTCGCTCAGACGGCACGTGAGTTAGGTGTCGGAATCCATATTCATCTTTCGGAAACGGCAGCACAGGTGGCACAGAGCATTGCCACGTATGGCCGTTCTCCAGTTCTGGTAGCGCGTGACGCCGGTCTGTTTGATGTCCCGGCATTGGCTGCCCACGTAGCCCATGTGTCCGCTGAAGACATCGAAACCTTGGCCACCCACGGCGTTGCTGTAGCAGTCACTCCGAAGACCGAAATGAAGCTCGGTATCGGCGTAGCGCCGACGCTATCGTTGCGATCAGCCGGTGTCACCGTTGCACTCGGTAGTGATGGTGCGGCCAGTAATAATACCTATGACATCCTCGAAGCGGCTCGCCTGTTGGCTTTGCTTGAAAAGCTGCGCAACAATGATGCCCGCTGTATGCCTATTGACACTGCCTTCGAACTGGCGACGGTTGCCGGGGCGCGTGCCCTTCAATGGGATGGAATTGGCGTCTTGCAGGTTGGCGCTCGTGCCGATCTGGCGCTTGTGCAATGCACAACAGCTCATACCCAGCCGCTCCATAATCCTGTAGCAACGTTACTCTACAGCGCTCAGTCAACTGATGTCACTACGGTAATTATCGACGGACGGATAGTGATGCGTGATCGGGTGTTGCTAACCATCGATAAGCCGCGAGTATTACGAGAAGTGGTGGCGCGAGTAGAACGACTGACGCAACGCCAGACTGAACGGCGGATCGCGGTGTATCCTGAACTGACTGCTGACACGTAGCGAGTGTCGGAAAGGTGCTCCTCTTGTCTGCGCTGTGCTAGCCTGTACATTACATAAGGATGCTTCCAGCCCCTTTACCCCTTGACAGAGAGTGTAAAGGGGAGCTTGGATCTGAAAACCGCCAGCGAGAGGCCTTTCAGACCTACACTCAGCGATGTTGGCAGCGGAGACAGTATGCAGCGAGAAGATCGAATAATGTTGCTTTTCCCATCGCTGAGTGATGGCTTATTTGATGAATGTCGCAATACCACTAATGATGCTGCCTGCCAGGATAATCGCCAATATATGAAGCCAGAGCGAACTTTCAGCCAGCATCGTTTGAATGGTAAACGCGGCGATCCCTACGATTACGCCCAGAATTATTGCTTCTCGTTCTCGTGAACTAAACATTTCTACCGCTCACGCTCATCAATATCACGACCCTGATCAAGTGAATAGCTCCCGTAATCCTGAGTAGGTGGTTCAGCAGCTTTTTGTACAATAACACCAATCTGCACTAAGAACCAGAAGATCCCTGATCCAATTAGGGCGATGACGATCAAACCGGCAATAATTATCACAATGAAGAGTAGCGTGCTGAGCATGATTCCCTCCTTGCTGCATCTACAAGATTCGGGTTGCAAAGAAACATACCGGGTCGCTCGTTTGATTGATACAGGATGTACGAGGGAACAGGATAACATGTTTCATAGCACTTTCACGTCTCAATCAATTATTTGTTGGCGAACAATCCAATTGTGGTATACTGTTGCCGGACACAAGTATCTAATATCACCATACCATAGGGGAGGATGGTAAAAAAACTGGTGGTGCGATAGAAGGAATCGGTATGAGTGAGTTGGGCGCGCGTCTCCGACGGGCGCGAGAGGCAAACGGCATATCACTGGCTCAGGCAGCGGCTGATACCCGTATTCTCTTGCAATCGTTGCAAGCGCTGGAAGAGGGTGCATTTGAGCGGTTACCCAGTGATGTTGTTGCTCGTGGTTTCATTCGCAATTATTCACAGTACCTTGGGCTGCCCGTTGATGAAATGATCGAACTCTACCGGCGCGAGCGCGGTGCTACCGATAAAATTCGGATTGTGCCCGCAACACATCCGCCTCGTACTCGCATGTATGTTCTACCCAGTTTTTTTGCTATTTTCTTCATTACCCTGGTGTTGATCGGGCTAGCATACGTTGGTTTAAGCGCTCTTGGGCAAATTGGCGAACGGGCAACCCCCTCTGCCGCTGTCATTCCGTCACCAACCATTGTTCCACCATCACCTTTACCAACGCCTGAACCACCAACTGCCGTAAGTGCGCCAACCACTCTGCCGGCAACCCCTGTCGTGACACCTACCGTTCCTCCTTCGCCTGAGCCGACGCCAACGCTTGCGGCGCCGATTGTGGTTGAGGTACGGGTGCCTGCCGTCCGCGGGAATGAGAATTCCTGGGTACGGGTGCAGGTTGATGGGACAACAGTCTTTGAAGCTATCATGCGCGCTGGCGAACAACGAACGTTCACTGCTCAGCGCCGCGTCTTTATTCGGGCCGGTAATCCGACAGATGTTGAAGTAACGGTCAATGGTCTTCAGCAAGGGCCGCTCGGTACGGTGCCCGGGCAGCCGGTAAACTGGTCGTGGCCCCCGAACTAATCTCTGGAGTACGAACAATGCCAGCAGAAAATAGCTTTGATATAGTCTCAGACTTCGACCAACAAGAGTTAGTAAATGCGGTTGATCAAACGTTACGCGAAGTGCAGACTCGCTATGATCTGAAGGATGCCGGTGTAACGATAACGCTCAGTAAAACCGAACTGGTGATCGAAGCTGACAGTGAAATGAGCCTGCGTAGTGTCCGTGATGTTTTAGAGACGAAGGCACTGCGGCGTAAGTTGTCGCTCAAAATCTTCGATTACGGTAAACCAACCGATGCCAGCGGTGGTCGGGTGCGGCAGGTGGTTACTTTACGCCGTGGTATTGACAGTGAGTTAGCGAAAAAGCTGAGCAAGATGATCCGCGAACGGTTTCCCAAGGTTCAGCCCCGGATTCAAGGTGACGCACTGCGCGTGGTAGGAAAGAGCCGCGATGAATTGCAGGCAGTTATTGCGTTTCTCCGCGAACGCGAAGGTGAGATTCCGGTGCCCCTCCAAATGACAAATTACCGCTAGCGGGTGTTCGCACATGTGCGCTGTTGGCCTGGATCGCGAGTCGATGAACCGCATGGTCGGCAGCGCTCATCTTCTCCAGCGTTTTTCTGGGTTCTTTAGTGGATGCCGCTATCGAGTGCTCAGAACAGGACACTATCTCGTCTATGGTGTGTACATCCGAATGACAAGTCGATCTATAATGAAACGAGGTTGATGATCAACGATGTTAGCATTATTCGTGGTTATATATCGAAGAGAACGCCATAATGAAATATCATATTGTGACGCTGGGCTGCCCCAAAAATGTAGTGGATAGTGAAGGCATGGACGGCCTGCTCAGCATGCAGGGCCATCAAGCAGTTGCATCGGCTGATGAAGCTGATGTTGTTATTGTTAATACATGTAGCTTTATTGCTGCTGCTCGATCAGAGACACTTAGTGTCTTAAAAGAACTGGCCAGCCGTAAACAGCCCCATCAGCGACTCATTGCAGCCGGGTGTATGGCTCAAAGTCACCCGCAAGAAATTACGGCTGTGCAAGGAGTGGATGCAACGATTGGCACTCAACAATGGACACAGATTAACGCGCTGGTTAGCCAACTCGATCAGCCGGTGATCCCACTGACGCCGGGCCAAACGGCTGTGACCATTCCCCTCATACCGACGTCATCAAACGGTCGACCGACATCGTATGCCGATTGGCGTACCACCCAGATTCGACGTACACGCCATACACCCTCGGCGTATCTCAAAATTTCAGACGGTTGTAATCTGCGCTGTGCTTTCTGCACGATCCCCAGTTTCAAGGGCGACATGCGCTCGAAGCCGGTCGGTGCTGTATTGGCCGAGGCACAAGAGCTGGTTGCGCAGGGAACCCGCGAAATTATTCTGGTTGCCCAGCACCTGACCGATTATGGTCGCGATCTAGGTCTGAAGGACGGTCTGGCTATGCTTCTGGATGAATTATGCCAGGTTCTACCGACAGACATCTGGATCAGGCTGATGTATGCGTACCCGCATGGCATCAGCGAGCGGCTCATCACTACGATGGCTACTCACAAGCAGATTTGCCACTACCTCGATATGCCGCTCCAGCATGCCCATCCAGCTACCTTGCGGCGCATGCGACGACCACCTGATACCGACCGAACGCTCAAACTCATTGCTGAACTCCGGGCGGCGATGCCTGATATTGCTCTTCGCTCGACGTTTATTGTTGGTTACCCCGGCGAAACGACGGCTGAGTTCAATGCACTCCTCGAATTCTTGCAAACGGCCCAACTCGACCGCGTTGGTGCATTCCGCTATTCACGTGAACCGGGTACACCGGCAGCCGAACTACCCGACCAGGTGCGTCCACAGGTTATCGAGCGACGATGGCACGAATTGATGCGCCTACAACAGCAGATTTCGTTTGCCCGTAATCAGCGCTGGATCGGGCGCACATTAACGGTGTTGATCGAGGGGAACGGCAGCGCCGACGATGGCAGTCAGTTGAGCGTTGGTCGATCATTTCGTGATGCACCCGAAATTGATGGTCAGGTCTTTGTTTGGGGCCATTTTCCTATCGGGCAGATAATAACTGTGCGTATTACGCAGGCTGCTGAGTACGACTTGTGGGGTGAAGCAGTTGGATAATACATTGGTGGTGCAGATTATTGCACCACCAACGAATTGGTTGCACCGATCACTTCGTACCGTTTAATCGCCGACTAATCTCTTGTTGCAGACGGCGTAATTCAGTAGGATTGTTCTTCGCCAGAT
>Ga0068705_10001906_pt1 | contig 10448 bp, 8 predicted proteins | sample YNPMSTMetaG_FD_65631 | JGI IMG/M metagenome (GOLD analysis project Ga0068705, IMG submission 65631) | Anoxygenic and chlorotrophic microbial mat microbial communities from Yellowstone National Park, USA - YNP MS-T MetaG | ecosystem: Environmental > Aquatic > Thermal springs > Hot (42-90C) >... | reverse complement strand
TTTTTTCAGTTGATTCTTCTTTTACGATAAATTTATCAGCAGCGGCACGAGCAGTATGTTTACCTGTAAAAACTAAAAGTGGTCCACCTTTAACAAGTTTACCTTCATTTCTGAAAATTGCTTCTTCATACAAAGCTTCTTCAGGCAAATTCCAGTATACTCGATCAAGAAATGTCAATCCCTGATGTTTCAATCTGAAATCAGAAGCAAGTTCCATTGCTTCTTTCGATGCAGGTGTATTGAATTCTAAATATTTGCTCATGCCCAGTCCCTCACAAGTTTTCTATCGCCAATGTAAAGTTCGTTTGGTGCATTTGGATCAATTGCCCATTTAATTCTTTCAATTCCTTCTTGAATCTCTTTAATTGTTCCAGCAAAGCTCAGTCTGATATAACCTTCCATTCCAAATTCAACGCCTGGAACAGTAAGAACCATAACTTTGTCAATTAAAAGTTGTGAAAGTTTATGTGAACTTTTTTCATAAGCACTGAAATCTGCAAAACAATAAAATGTACCATCTGGAACTTTGAATTTAACTCCATCGATTGTTCTTAGAAGATCACACATTACATTTCTATTATTTTCCAGAGTAACTCTTAAATTCTCTACACTCGATTGAATTCCGTTTAATGCACCAACAGCTGCAAGTTGCAAGACGACTGAAGGTCCACCAGTTTGATGTCCTTGAATGTTCGCCATTGCTTCAATGATTTTTTTATTTGCAACAGCCCAACCGATTCTAAAGCCAGTCATTGCATATTGCTTTGAAACACCATTGACTATAATCAACTTAGAATTTTCATCTTTCTTTTTAGCGAATTCCCAGCAATTTATTGGCTTTCTTCCATCAAAGATTAAACGATGATAAATATCATCCATAATTAAGTAAAGGTCTCTTTTCTCGCAAAAGTCAACTATATCTGCGATGAATTCTTCTGAATACATTGCACCAGAAGGATTATTAGGTGAATTTATGATAATTGCTTTAGTATAACTTCCAACTCTTTGTTCAATGTCCTGGATTCTTGGATAAAAAGAACCATCTTCAGGATAAACTGGTACACCAATTCCGCCGCACAGTTTTGCCATTTCAGGATAACTAACCCAATATGGTGCAGGATAAATTACTTCTTCCTGTGGATTTAAAATCGCCTGAAGAGCAACCATAATAGCTTGCTTTGCACCACTTGATGCAATTACATTTTCTGGTGCAACAGTTCTATTGTAAAACTCTTCTGTATATCGAATGATAGCTTTTTTCAATGCTGGGATTCCATCTGGCGGAACATATCTAACCTCACCAGTATTTAGATTCTGAACAGCTGCAAGGATTGCGTCAATTGGAGCTCGACTTTTAGGCTCACCTACACTGAAATTAATAACAGGCTCACCCTTTTCACGAAGTATCTGAGCTTTTTCATTTAAAGCTAAAGTCGGAGATGCATGAATATTTTTTGCAATATAACTTAAACTCATACTTACACCATTGGATTTTTAAAGGGGAGGAAAATTTTAGTTGGATTTTTAAGAAGTTTCATAAAATTTTAATAAAAATTTCAAGCAATAAATTCATCAAACGGGAATTCTTTCAAAGCAAAAATACTAAATAAAAAACACACCAGCACGAAAGAAACATAAAGAAAAATCAAACTTCCATTACTTCTTTTTCTTTATGTTCAAGTAGCTCATCAATTAACTTAATGTATTTATCTGTTAATTTTTGAACCTCGTTTTCCGCTCGTTTCCTGTCATCTTCAGAGAAGTGTTCTTCTTTTTCGAGTTTTCTCAATTGTTCAATTGCATCTCTTCTAACATTTCGGACAGCAATTCTTCCATCTTCAGCAAACTTTTTACAAAGTTTCACAATATCTCTTCTTCTCTCTTCTGTTAGAGGTGGAATTGGTATACGCAAAATATTCCCATCATTGATTGGATTAAGACCGAGCTCTGAAGTTAAAATTGCTTTTTCTATTGATTGTAATGCTGATTTATCCCAAGGTTGAACAATCAATGTATGAACATCGGATACTGAAATATTCGCTATTTGATTAAGGGGAAGCACTGAACCATAGTATTCTGCTTTAATACCATCGAGAAGAGCTGTTGTGGCTTTACCAGTTCTTATTTTAGCAAATTCTTGTCGAACAACTTCCACAGATTTTTTCATTTTATCTTCAGTTTCTCTTAAAACTTTATTAATCATAACAACCTCAAATTTTAGTGAGTTTTAACTTCGAGGTCCACTTTTGTTCCTATTTTTTCACCCAAGATAATTTTCTTAAGGTTACCTGGAATATTCATATTGAAAACGATAATGGGAATTTTGTTTTCCTGACAAAGTGTGAAGGCGGTCAAATCCATCACTCTCAATCCCATTTTAATAACATCAGAATAATTAATCTCAGTGAATTTAAATGCTTCGGCATTTTTCTTTGGGTCTGAATCATATATTCCATCAACTCGAGTGCCTTTCAAAATAACATCAGCTCCGATTTCAATAGCTCTTAATGCTGCAGCTGTATCAGTTGTAAAATAAGGATGCCCTGTTCCAGCACCTAAAATCACAATTCGACCTTTTTCAAGGTGACGAATAGCTCTTCTACGAATGTATGGCTCAGCAATTTCTTCAATTCTAATTGCAGAGAGTAAACGAGTGTGAATGTTTCGTTTTTCAAGAGTGCTTTGAAGTGCAAGAGAATTAATCAAAGTAGCCAGCATCCCCATTTGGTCGCCCGTTACTTGGTCAAAGCCCTGATTGGTTCCAGCTACTCCCCTAAAAATATTTCCACCACCAATAACAATAGCAATTTCAACACCAAGATTTTTTACTTCAATGATTTCATCAGCTAGACGAGAAAGAACATGAGGGTCAATTCCAAATTTTTTTTCACCTAAAAGGTCTTCGCCACTTAGTTTAAGTAAAATTCTCTTATAGGCAATATCAGCCATTATTTTTTCTCATCCGCTAAATGAAATCTAATGAATTGTTTAACTTTCACATCTGTATTATTTGCTTCATTATAAGACTTAATTAACTCACCAACTGCCTTTGACCCATCTTTAACAAACAATTGTTCAAGCAAACAAACCTCTTGATAGAATTTTTCTAATTTGCCCTGTGCAATTTTATCAAGAACCTGTTCTGGTTTACCTTCATTGCGAGCTTGAGTTTTATAAATTTCAATTTCTTTTTCGACGAGTTCTTTATCTACTTCATCCCTGGAGATTGTCAATGGTTTCATTGCAGCAACTTGCATGGCAATGTCGCGTCCAAAGGTTCTGAAATCCGTTGGAACTGGTTTTGTATATTCAAAAATTACAAGCACACCGAGTTTAGAACCAGGGTGAATGTAATCGACAATCGAACCGTTTTCAATATTTACTTTTTTGAATCTTGATAATTGAATTTTCTCTCCAATTTTACCGATAGCTTCATTAATCAAATCAGCTACAGTTAAACCATCAACTGCTGTATTCAATAATTCATCAAGACTTTTAAGATTGTTTATAAAAACTACATCAGCGATTTTATTTGCAAGTTCAACGAATGCATCACTACGAGCGACAAAATCAGTCTCACAATTTAATTCAATGATAGAAGCAGTTTTTGAATCTTCGCTCAATCTTGTCAGAACAAGTCCTTCATTTGCTGATTTTTCTGCTCTTTTCGCAGCAACTGCAGCGCCTTTTTTTCTTAAATACTCAATAGCCTTTTCAAAATCGCCTCCTGTTTCTTCAAGTGCCTTTTTACAATCCATCATACCAGCGCCGGTTTTCTCTCGTAATTGTTTTACTAATTCAGAAGTAATAGCCATTTCCAACTCCCTTTAAAAATTAATTTTTCTCAGATATTTTCTCTTGTTTATCAGTCTCAGATTCTAATTCAGCTTTAATTTCTTTTGATCTCTGTTGACCTTCAATAATATTATCTGACATAAAACGAACAATTAAGTCAATTGTTCTCACTGAGTCATCATTTGCAGGAATTATATAATCAATTCCATCAGGGTCACAATTAGTATCAACTATTGCAAAAACAGGAATTCCAAGCCGATTTGCTTCTTTAACTGCGATATGTTCCTTTTTAATGTCAACAACAAACAAAGCACCTGGCAAACGATTGAGTTCCCTCACACCTTCAAAAACTTTTTCAAGTTTCTCCTTCTCACGAGTAAGAATTAACCTTTCTTTCTTAATCATCCTATCGAAAGTTCCATCGACCATCATCTTTTCAATATTTTGAAGTCTTTTGATGGACTTTCTGATAGTAGTAAAATTAGTTAACATACCACCGAGCCATCTTTCACTAACCCAGTGCATTCCACACTTTTGAGCTTCTCTCTTAACAATATCTTTTGCTTGTTGTTTTGTACCGACGAAAAGGACTTTTTTGCCTTCAGCAGAAATTTTTTGAATTGCATCAGCAGCAACGGCAAGTAATCTCTTAGTTTTGTTTAAGTCAATTATATGAATCCCATTTTTTTCCATGAAAATGTAAGGCTTCATTTTGGGATTCCATCGGCGGGTTAGATGCCCATAATGAGCACCAGCGGCTAAAAGTTCTTGTAAACCAATTTCCACGATTTTAACTCCTTGATTTTTTGTTAAACTTCTACTCGTTTCATCTTTACCTGAGATCCTCTTTAATTAGGACACACTCAGATAAATCCACGAGTATGCTCTTTTAATTGAATAAAATAAATTAACGCTTGGAGAATTGGAATCTCTTTCGAGCTTTCGGTTGGCCATATTTCTTTCTTTCGACCATTCGTGGATCTCGAGTGAGATAACCAAATTTCCTGAGTGTTGTTCGATAGTCAGGATTAACTAAAACTAAAGCTCTCGATATACCAAGTGAAATAGCTCCAACCTGACCAGTTGTTCCTCCACCTTTGACATTTACAATAAAGTCATATTTACCAACTGCATCAACAACTTTTAATGGCTCTGTTGCTTTCATTGGTTCAAATTTTGTGGGGAAATATTCATTAATATCTTTTCCATTTACAGTAATTTTTCCACTGCCAGGTCTAATTACAACTCTTGCAACTGATGTTTTTCTTCTTCCTACTGCAATTTTATCGACCATTAATCACTCCAACTTAAAATGTTAATGCCTCTGGTTTTTGTGCCTGATGAGGATGACTATCACCAGCGTAAACTTTTAATTTCTTTACAATTCTTCTTCCTAATCTACCTTTAGGAAGCATTCCTTTAACAGCATGTTCAATAACAAACTCAGGATGTTTTTGCATATATACTTTGAAGGAAGTGAATTTAGCTCCACCTGGATAACCAGAATATCTAAAATATGTTTTCAATTCTTCTCTTTTGCCTGTCAGTCGAACTTTATCTGCATTGATAACAATCACATAATCGCCACAATCAATGTGTGGAGTAAAAATTGGTTTGTGTTTACCTCGTAAAATTCTTGCAATGTTAGATGCGAGACGGCCTAAAATCTGGTCCTTTGCATCAACTACATACCATCTTTTTTCTACATCAACTTCTCTTGTAGATTTCGTGATTTTTTCTTGTTTCAATGATTAATCCTCCATGAATCAATACTTTTAGTCATTATTTAGCTTTCAAAGTTAAATAAAAATGATTGGATTGTCAAAGAGTTGATTGAAATCGATTCTAAGAAATTCTTAATGCTTACATCAAATTTTTTAATCAATCCTCTTTGAAAAAGATTGATAATATGATTAAATTAAAATTGAAATAACCAACAAAGGAGCATCGTTATGAGAAAAGCAATTATACTATTCCTCACTTTTGTGAGCTATTCGTTTTCACAGCAATTCCAGCTTGAATGGGTAAATCCTAAACCAACTGGTGCCAACTTGCTGGATATTGAGTTAATCGCACCAAATCAAATTTCAATTTTTGGTGTAGCAGGTACTAATATAAAATCAAACAATGTATTGAATAGTTATACATTGAATTACATTGGGGATAGAACAGATATATGGGCTGTAGACTTTATAAATGAATCAATAGGATACCTTTGCGGTGAAAACGGATTGATAATGAAAACAACTGATGGTGGCTTAAACTGGTTTACTCAAAATTCGTGGGTTACAAGCCGTTTGTATGATATTAAATTTTTAAATCCTGATTCAGGATTTGCTGTTGGATCAAGTGGACTTGTCCTAAAAACCACTGACGGTGGTAACAACTGGGTAACAACTTATTACCAAACAAGCACTATTTACACAATTGAAATAGTAAACAGCAATCTAGTTTTTCTTGGTTCTGCCTATACTGGTGGTCAACTTGCAAAATCTACTGATTTTGGATCGAGCTGGACAGCGGTTACATTTTCTTTAATTACTTCTTCTGTTTATTCAATCTTCTTTTTAGATGAAAATAATGGTTGGATTGGAACTGCATCGAACGGAATACTTAACACAAGCGATGGCGGTTCAACCTGGACGCAACAGTTATCCCTTTCAAATATAGTTTACGATATTAGATTCAAGGACAATTTATATGGTTTTGCTAGCGATTCTAAAGGCAATATTTTCACAACAACAAATGGTGGTTCAAATTGGGTTTCATATTTAACTCCTGCAAAGAGAGCTTTAAGAGCAATAGCAATTGATGGAGACAATATTTATGTAGTTGGTGATGCAGGGAGTATGTATGTAAGTACAAATAACGGGAATACTTGGGAAGAAAAATTCTCTTACATTGGTCAGGCACTTGAATTTCAACGGAGAGTAATTTTCATTAATGAAAATGTCGGATATATTTGTGGAGGTTCAACTACCACTGCTGACTCACTTGGATATGTATTAAAAACAACTGATGGTGGACAAACCTGGACACAGCTACCTTATAATTTTAAGACTCAACTTTATGCAATCTCGGCACCTTCTGAGAATGTAATTTATACTTCTGCTGGATCAAGTCTTGTTTTCAAATCAACTGATGGTGGTCTCACCTGGTCCAAATCTACAATCTTTGCAACTGCTACAACACTCTGGGACATTCAATTTTATAATGAAAATTTAGGTTATGCTTGCGGATCAAGTGGGAGAATTTTCAAAACAACAAATGGAGGTTCTAATTGGACATTACTTACAACTCCATTTGGAACTTCAACTGTCTATTCAATGGCAATCCTTGATTCATTGACGGTTGTAGCAGTTGGTGTAAGTGCAAGAGCTTATAAAACAACTGATGGCGGTTCAACTTGGACAACATTAAGTGCAGGTATACCAGGAAGTTATTTCATTGTTAGATTCTACCAAAATGTCGGTTATATCGGTTCCTATGTATCTCCTGTAGGTTATGTTTCTAAATCTACTGATGGAGGAAATACATGGACGCCACTAACAACATATCCTGGAACTCAAAGTGTTTGGGGAATTGCTGTTAAAGATACAAGCACTTTATATGTAATTGACCTTTATGGATATGTCTACTATTCAAACGATGGTGGAAATACATGGACTTCTGTTCCAAGAATATTTGGAACAAACTCATTTTACTGCTCAATGGCTGGAGATAAATTGTTCATATCAGGTTCAAATGGGGCAATTATAAAAGGATATATTCCATCAATTCCACCAGAAACAAGAACTGTTGCTTATAATTCTGGATGGAATATTTTATCTGTTCCGTTAATTACCAGTGATATGAGAAAAACATCTCTATTCCCTGATGCAACTAGTTCTGCTTTTGCATATAATGATGGATACTACACTGAAGATACCCTCAAAACAGGTAAAGGATACTGGCTTAAATTCAATGATGCAGGAAGTGTTGATATTGTTGGTCAAAAAGTTCAAAATTATTCACTTCAATTGCCAGCCGGTTGGAATTTATTCGGAACATTTGATTTTAATACTCAGGCAGGTGATGTTGTTACCAATCCTCCAGATATAATTGCATCAAGTTTCTTCAAATATGATAAAGGATATAAAATTACTGATGTTCTCGAAGTTGGTAAAGGTTACTGGGTAAAATTAAGTCAACAAGGAACATTAACTTTTCCGACTATAGTTACTAAAAAGTCAGAACTTACTTCGAATGTATTTGAAGGTGCTTTGAAAATTTTAGTAACAGATAATGCTGGCAATTCTTCTTATCTCTACTTTATATTGAATCAAAAATCTACATTGCTTGATCTTCCACCAAAACCACCAGCAGGAATTTTTGATGTTCGATTTGAGAAGGATAAAATCGCAGAGATATTTGATAACGAATACAAAACTCTTGAAATAAATTCAGCAGTTTATCCAGTAACGATAAAAATTGAAGGCTTCAACGCTAGGGTTGAGGATTGCATTAATGGAAAAATTATCAATCAGGATTTGAAAGCTGGTGAGAGATTGATCATTAACGATAGGAATATTTCAACTCTCAAAATAAAACCTGTAAACATTGTTTATGATTTTGCACTTTATCAAAATTATCCAAATCCTTTCAATCCTGGAACAACAATTAAATTCAGCATTCCAGAAATAACTAATGTGAGACTTTCTGTTTATGATGTATTAGGAAGAAAGGTTAAGGACTTAATAAATGAGAAGCTTGATGCAGGAATTTATACAGTGAATTTTGATGGAAGTGATCTCGCATCTGGAATTTATATTTACAGACTTGAAGCTGGGAAGAATTTTTCTATTAAGAAGATGATACTGATTAAGTAAAATTGAATCAGTAAAGACTACAAAGGGCTATCTGATAAATTTTCAGATAGCTCTTTTTAATTTTAAACAATCACTATTTTATGGTGTGAAAGGATTGTTTGGACCTTCAATTAGCCGATTAATTGTTTTAATTGCTTCGTTTTTAATTTCCAATTCTGGTTTTTGATTTAATAAATTTTTGCAAGCATTAACTATATCAAATCGTCTTGGTGAAAAGTAATACCAACCTAAAGCTTCAATAACAGCAACTCTTAACTCTTTTGGTTTAGTGTTATCATTGGCTATTGCGATTAACAATTCGACAGCATCTTCATAAATATATTTTCTAAATGTTCGAACCTCAAATATCTTTTTTCGAAGACTTATTGTATCGTTATTTACAACTTCAAAAATTTCTTGTTGTCTTTTTTTATCTGGGATTCTAATGAAATAATCTTTTCTCTCAATTCCATATTTATTCTTTTCGCTTAAAATTCTTTCAACTTCGCGACTTATAATCTCAATTTTTTTATCCGAGTTCAATAGTTCCATCACTGATTTTGCATTATATCTCACTCTATCTGACTCATCGTCAAAAGATGCGCGAACAATAAAAGGTAAATATTCATCCTTACCCACAAATCCCATCCATTGAATTGAAAACCTTCTTATTAACTCATGAGGATCGTTAATTGACATCAATAAAACATCTTCAAAATTTTTATCTCTTAATTGGGCAAGACATTTTAAAGCAATTAACCTAACATTTGGTGAAGGGTCATTTAAATAAATTTTCTTTAAGTCTGATGAAAAATTCTCCTTTTTTAAATCAAATATTCTTTTAATTACAAGTGTTCTAATCACTCCATCGGTTGAGTTTAAGCATTTCTTCAAATCTTTTTCATTATTTGAATTAATCACTTCTTCTACTGGGAATGTGGAATTTGAATGAAATCGAAAAGTTGGGTCACCAATTAAATGTGATTCCAGATAATTATTAAAACGATGCCATTGACCTAATCTTGCACCATGATTTAACTTTCCAATTAATTCTGACACAAAAAGATCTTGAAGAACATTAACCGAATTGCCAAGTGCTGCAATTGTATTTCCTTTACCAAAAACATATTCACCTGCGATATATTCATTCAGATGAAATGAACCATTAAAACACTCATCAAAAATTATAAATTTGGGCTGAGGAGAAATTTTTCGAACATCGTCAATATGAATATCAAGGTTGTAACTTAAAATTGAATCTTGTTTAATAACCTCTTCATTAAATGCGCCTTCAAACCATTCGTCCGTAACACCAAAAGATTTTTTGAAATACTCTTTAGTTTCTTCTATCGAACGGTTACTCTCTTTTGCAGACCTTAATTTGCTTCTCAGATAATATTTAATGCTTTCAATGTTTTCATTAACACTTGATGCTTTTGGATAACTTGATAGCAACTGCGCATCAGACACACCATGAGCATGAAAAATTGCAACATCCAGCTCAGGTTTCTCAAGTTCAGATAATATAATCTTCTTGATATTCTTGTCCATTTCATAAAAATATTTTTTGTATCTACCACCAACTCGAAATGCTTCGGGAAAATGTTCCATTAAAATTTGTGTTTCGTCAGACCAAGATGTCAGTGATTCGGAATTGTAACCGTGTCCGGTGAAAACAAGCACATTATTTAAAGTCTCCTTTTTGTTTTTTAATTCTGACACTTTCAACAAATAATTTCTAATCTTTTCATACTTAAGTGAATCAGGTGATGGTTTAATTCGAGCTGTATAAATTTCTCTTTCAAT
>Ga0068705_10001904_pt1 | contig 10454 bp, 6 predicted proteins | sample YNPMSTMetaG_FD_65631 | JGI IMG/M metagenome (GOLD analysis project Ga0068705, IMG submission 65631) | Anoxygenic and chlorotrophic microbial mat microbial communities from Yellowstone National Park, USA - YNP MS-T MetaG | ecosystem: Environmental > Aquatic > Thermal springs > Hot (42-90C) >... | reverse complement strand
ACTGACTTGATGTTGAATGCCAAACCTTTTGTCTCCTCTGTAACCTTCTGAATTGTTGTCCGTTGAGTCTCTTCGACAGCACCAAGTATATAACCGAAACCAAACCCTGCCTGAAAGCCATAGTAACTATAATTCAAGTCATAAAGAATGTTGACTTCAGGAATGTAAAAAATATATTCAAGTTGATAGATACCCTGACCTAAATTGTTTGTGAAAGAATTAAGCGTATAACCAAAAGAAGTTTCGAAAGAAACATTAGGTAAAAGATTAGTACCTATTAGACCATAAAATTCAATTGAAGAGTGTGATTCGTCTCTTCTATTTCTAAAATTCCAGTTATACCGCAGGTAATCGTTTAATTTTTCCATCGTTACAAAGTTATAACCCATCCCACCAGCTAAATAAAATTCCTGTCCATTCCCTTTCTGGAAAGAAGTTGATAGATATATCAGAAGAATAAAAATTATCTTTTTCATACTCTAAAATTTGAAGTGTAAAGTTATCAATCAGATGTGATTTTATCAAAATAATTGTGAGAGTTTTATCTGGTATTAATATTTTCAAAATTCAAAAATGAAAGATCGAATGTTATGTTAAATGAATCTTTCTGGAGTTTTTTGAAGGTTTCAGGTCTGACTAAAAATATTAACAAATTTTATCTACTTCAACTAATTTTTGGTTAAATAGTTACTAGAAAAAGTTTTACATCTAATTTCATACTGAGCGATTTTATTCTAAGTTGACAAAATTATCAACGATGCATATAAAACATTTGAAAATTTTTCTAAAGTCTTTTTGTCATATTTTAATGAGGTCACTTTGCTAAATAATTAATGAAGCAAAAGTTTATTTTCGCTTATGATTTTTCTTTTTATTGTTCAAACTTGAAAGGATAATAAAATGAAAAAAGTAATTATCAAAGGAACTAATAAGGAATTTTTCGTGGGCAAAATTGCTTGCGTTGGGAAAAATTATCTTGAACATGCCAAAGAACTTGGAGATAAAGTTCCAGAAAAACCAGTGGTTTTTTTAAAGCCTTCATCATCAATTATCTTCAGTGGTGATAAAATAATTTATCCTGAGTTTTCAAAATCTCTTCACTATGAAACAGAGCTTGTATTGTTAATTGGAAAGACAGGGAAAAAAATTCCAAAGTCTGATGCTCTAAGTTACATAGAAGCGTATACTGTTGGACTTGATATGACTCTTAGAGATTTACAATCGGAAGCAAAAAAACTTGGCCATCCTTGGACAATCTCAAAGTGTTTCGATACATCAGCGGTTCTTGGAGACTTTATTCCAGCTAGTGAAGTTCAAAATCCAAATTCACTCGAAATAAAACTTTGGGTTAACGGTGAAATAAAACAAAGTGACAATACTTCTAATATGATTTACTCAGTAGAAGAAATTGTAGAATATCTCTCTTATTACTTCACTCTCGAGGAGGGAGATTTAGTTTTTACAGGGACACCAAAAGGAGTTGGTGAAGTCAGAGTTGGTGATAAATTGGTTGCAGAAATTTCCGGAGTTGTAAAATTAGAAACAGAGGTTGTCGGTTAGTAAAATCAGATTATTAAATGCAAGAATAACAGAGATTAAGAATTTTTAACATCACTCAAGTTTACCACCTATTACTACATAAAAATTTATAATTTGATATCTAGCTAAAGAATAAAAGGTGGTAAAATGTTTAAGATTAAAAGAATATTTTCCTTTAGATTTGATAATTTATTAATTGAATTTCAGATGTTTCTTTAACAATTATCAATGGCTTCATTTCAAAAATAGCTTGTTAGGTTTCTTAGTAAATCCATATAAAGCTAAATTATATTGAGCCTTTCGATTATATCTTTCTCCAAATTTATCTTTTACCTCATTATCGATAAATTACCGTGCTGTTAACTTTAGAAATTCAACTATATTTTCAAATATAGACCTTAGTACTTTATAAGGTGAATTTGAAACTTTCTTTACCACATTTGTCAAAATTTTATTAGTCTTAATTTGATAGTCTCCTTAATTTTTGTTTTAATTTAATTTCATACTTTTTTCTTTCAATTATGAAACTCTCCCTTTTAATTTCAGCTAAAAATTAATATACACCTCTAATCTTTCTCACAAATGATTTTTATATCAATTTTCTTTACTTTTAATTAAAACTAAAAATGAAAATATTGGGAGGTACTAATGGTTCGATTTATACTTACCTTTGTTCTTTCATTCAGTCTATTCCTCAACGCACAAAACTTTTGGGAGAAAACCTCTTTCACTTCTGGAAGTCAATTAAACAGTGTTTATTCAATTCTTGGATTAAATGATAACTCAATACTTGCTGGAACTTATGCAATGGGAATTTATAAATCCACGGATGATGGATTAACATGGTCAAGTTTAGCATTAGATAATCAATGGATTATAGACCTTGAGAAAGATAATCAAAACAATATCTATGCTTTAACAATAAGTTCAACTTATGGTTCTGGTTTGTTTAAATCCACTGATAACGGAATAAGCTGGTTTCAAGTCTGGAATTATTCAGGTGGATTGAATGATTTGTACATTGATATCAATAATAATATTTACATTGGATTAAATTTTACTGAAGGCAGAGGTGGCGTATACAAATCAAGTGATGGTGGACAAACCTGGTCAAATATTTTTCCACTTCAAGCAAATGTTTATGCCATAATCAAATCAACAAATGGGAGTTTGTTGTTAGCTGGTTATGATGCAGGCTTAGCGAGAATTTATCGCTCAACGAATGAAGGGGCAAGTTGGGAGACTTATTCATTCCCAATAAATTTTATGGCAACAGATTTTGCGATTTCACCACAAGGAACAATTTTTCTCTCAACAGCTGGTTATGGGATTTATCGTTCTACTGATAATGGTTTGACTTGGAACGCAATTGGACAAATGACAGGTCCAGGTATAAGTTGTCTATTTATTAATGACAACAATATTTATGTGGGAACACGAGGATACTGGGTCTATCTTTCAACAAATTCAGAAAATAGTTTTAATTTGATAAACAGTGGGATGGGACAAGATAAATATGTTTTAAGCCTTGGTGCATCTAAAAGAGGATATTTATTTGCAGGTATGGATTATCAAGGAGTTTATCGTTCTGTCAACAAAGTTATTACATCGGTTAATGAAAATTATAAGATTGATAAATTCGAATTGAAGCAAAATTATCCCAATCCATTTAATCCGAAAACCAATGTAGAATTTCACTTACGGATGAAGTCAAAGGTAGAATTGAAAATTTACAACTTAATGGGTGAAGAATTAGAAAAGATAATTGATGAAGAAAGAGAAAGAGGTGTTCACAAACTTAACATCAATATGCAAAATTATTGTAGTGGAGTTTATTTGTTATACATAAATGCAAAAGGAATTGATGGAAAAACTTATACTATGACAAGAAAAATGATGTTGATTAAATAATCAAAAAAATTTTCCATTTAAAAGTTGAAAACAAATCAAAGGTAGGAAAAATAAATTCTGAATTATTTTTTATTGATTAATCCTAATTAATTTCATCCTAAAAAGAAAAAACCGAACCAAAACTTAAAACATTTGTGTGCCCAAATCCACCTTCAGCTACAAGACTTAATTTTCTTGATGGGCTGAATCTTAAACCAATCAAGGGAGCTACATTCCCTTCTTGCTTTCCAAAGTATTTAACGCCTAAAGTATTATCTTTTAATTGATTTTTTCCAGAATAAATCCGTATTCCACTATAAATTGCAAACTTGTCAATAACTTTAATTTCGTTCAGAAGAAGTAATTGAAATTCAGATATCATAAATGTTCGATCAATCTTCTCATTGTCTAAGTGACTTAAAATCCCGTGTGAACTTGAAAAGTTACCAGCTACATATAACTCTACAGGTTGAATGACTTCAGGTAATTCGTAACCAAGACTTACTCCATAAATCAAACCATAATTGCCTAGCATTTCAGTTGAAGCCTGATTTGATAGTTTTGTGGAGATAGGCAAACCTATTTGCGCCTGAATAGTAAGATTTTTCATAATAGGGTATCCTATTTTTAATAAGAAGGCACTTTGAACAAGATTGTACTGGATACTCTCTATAGTCTCGTGGCTCCGAGCTGATGCAAATGTTCCAGAAAAATAAAATCGATTCTTTTCTGCTTTAGTAATCGCACAACAAGACCCAGTTGAAAAAGCAGTTGAATAAGATAACAACAAAAAAATTGAAATTAGAATTATTAAATATCTAATCATCTTAAGATTTCTCCTTTTAGTTTGAGTTCGCTTTAAATTACAATTTATTTCTAACTGGGAATAAAAGAATTTTAACCATATTAGAATTAAATTACCATGAATTTTTGTATGAAATTAAATAAATTTTGAAATATGTGGAAGGGTTAAAAAAGTTTACTTCCATTTAATAAAATTTTATTCATTGCTCTAAGCCTTTAAATCATTATTTCAACAATTTCCCCTTTAAACATAAACAAGTTATTAACTCAAGTTTACCGCCTATTATTAGAAGAAAAAATTTATAAATTGATATTTAGGTTAAGGAAAAAAGTTGGTAAATATTCAAGATTAAAAGAATACCATTTATAGTTGATAATTTAATAATTGAATTACAGATGTTCTTTAAAGAATATCAATGGCTTCATTTCAAAAGTATCTTGTTAGGACTATTGGTAACTCCATATAAAGATAGATTAACAAGAGTAGTAAAAGTTCTAAGTTTGGGAGGCCATATAATTAAACAAAATAAGTCTTTGAAGTTTATTGATCCTGTCGAAGTATAATTGTTCTGTAATTTTAGGTAAAGTGTTAAAGTTTCAAGCAATGCTAATATCGAATTTTCTTAAGAAAAAGCCGCAATTAGATATTCTAAAAGGAATTTGAAGCAGACGAAAGCCAAGAAGTTTTTGTAGTTGTAGATGACTATTATGCATCACCATCAATAATGAAGTTATGTCGAGAGCGTAAATACAATTTTGTTTCAAAGTTAAAGAAAATTAGGATATTGAATTTATCTAATGAACAAATGAATGTTTCAAGTTATATAAAACAATATTTTTTAAGTAATATCCGAAAAAATAAAAAAGCACTTACCTTCTAAACGAAGATAAGTGCTCGATAAAAAATTTAGTTAACTTTTTATTCTCTTTCGTAAATATCCTTAATTAAATTAGCATAACGCTCTTCTATAACTTTTCTTCTAACTTTCAGAGTTGGAGTTAATTCACCACCTTCGATGGTAAATGGTTTATCAAGGATGACAAATTTTCTAATTCTCTCATAGCTTGCCAGATTCTTCTGTAATGTTTGAATATCTTTTTCAATTAGCTTATAGATTTCAGGATGATGAGCTAAATCTTCAACCTTTTCGTAAGGAATTTTATGAGCATCTGCATATTCTCGAATTGCTTCAAAATCAGGAGTAATTAATGCTGAAAGAAATGTTTTGTTATCGCCAATTAAAACAAACTGGTCAATAAATTTACTTCTAGTGAAAAGACTCTCAAGTTGTTGCGGTGCAATATATTTTCCACCTGATGTTTTGAAAAGATGTTTTTTCCTATCTGTAATTTTTAAGAAGCCTTGTTTATCAAATTCACCAATATCTCCAGTGTGAAGCCAACCTTCTTTGTCAATTGCTTCTTCTGTTGCTTTTTTGTTTTTGTAGTAACCTTTCATAATGTTTGGACCGCGGGCAAGGATTTCACCATCCTCAGCAATTTTCACTTCTACACCAGGAATTGGTTTGCCAACAGTTCCAAATTTATAATCATCAAGTCGATTGCAAGTAATAACTGGACTTGATTCAGTCAAACCGTAACCTTCAATAATTAGAATTCCCATTGCCTCAAAAAATTCACCAATTTCTTGTGGGAGTGCTGCACCACCACTTACAAAAAATCTTAACCTACCGCCAGTAGCTGATCTTATTTTATGGAATACGAGTTTCTCAGCCAATTTATATTTAGCAGAAAGAAATGGATTTGACTTTCTTTCCTTCTTTGCCTGATGATATTTTTTACCAACTTCAAGTGCCCAATAGAATATTTTTTGTTTTACTGGAGAAGATGAATCAACATTCTTCATTACTCTTGAATGAATTCTTTCAAACAATCGAGGCACCGAAGTCATTATTGTTGGTTTTACTTCCTGCAAATCTTTTGCAACAGTATCAATTGACTGAGCATAAGCAATTAAACATCCAGCAGAAAATGCAGTGTAATATCCTGCCATTCTTTCAAATGAATGTGATAGAGGAAGGAACGAAAGGAAGATATCATTCTCATCTGCTGAAATTACCTGCAAAGCAGACTTCACATTACTAACAAAATTGTTGTGAGTTAACATAACACCTTTTGGTTCACCAGTTGTCCCTGATGTGTAAATTAGCGTTGCCAAATCATCAGGCTTTACTTTTTTCATTTCATCATCAAGAATTGATTCATACTTTGGAGCTTCCTGCTTACCTTTTTCAATTATTTGACTAAAAGAAAAAACACCATCTTCAGCGTCTTTTTCATTCATCACTATAATATATTTTAGCGATTTAACATTATCTTGAATTTTTTGAACCTTGGTCAGTTGAAGTTTATTCGAAACTATTACAGCTTTACATTCAGAATCGTTCATTATGTATTCAATTGTATTGGATGTTGAAGAAGGGTACATTGGAACACCGATAGCCCCAATAGAAAGAATTGCCAAGTCTGAGAAAACCCATTCAGGTCTGTTCTCAGAAATTATTCCCACCATATCACCTCGCTTTATCCCGAGAGATAATAAACCCATTGCAAAATTTCTTACAGTTTCTCTCAGCTCTTTGTATTTTATCCCCACCCACTTATCCTGAACTTTATGCATAAGAGCTGGTCGCTCAAGATTTATAAAATGTTTTGAAATTCTATCGTACATTTCTACGATAGTTGTGAAATCAGTAACTATAGGCATTTTAGCTCTCCTCTTTTATTTTGCAAAATAGTTTGATATAAGTTGATTATCAAGAACTTTATCTCTTTTATTCTTTGAATTTCTAAATTCAATACTACCAAAAATTATGCTTCAGTTTAAGCCTTCTTTTTTATCTTTGTAAAAATGGAGGTCATAAGTTTATGAAATATTTAAGGTCTTTCTTATCAAATTTTTTTAACAAAAGTCTTGATTTAATAGAATACATTGGCAATAAACTTCCGCATCCCGCAACTTTGTTTGCACTTCTCGCATTAACGGTTGCTTTACTTTCAATGATTGGTGATTTTTTCCATTGGACAGCAATTCATCCAGCCAATAAATCTATAATCAAAGTCCAAAATTTATTGAATTCCGATGGTTTCAGATGGATTTATACAAATGTAACTTTCAATTTTGTAAATTTCCCGCCTCTAGGATATGTGCTTGCAGTAATGATTGGAATAGGTGTTGCTGAAGGTTCCGGACTTTTTACTGCATTGATTAGAGCTCTTGTATTAAGCGCACCAAAAAGATTAATAACTTTTTCTCTTGTCTTTACAGGAGTTCTCTCTCATATTGCCTCAGAAGCTGGTTATGTAATTTTAATTCCTCTCGGGGCAATGTTATTCCACGCTCTTGGTCGTCATCCAATGGCAGGACTTGCAGCAGCTTTTTGTGGCGTTAGTGGTGGTTTTGGTGCAAATTTTTTAATTGGTTCAGTTGACCCGATTTTAGCTGGACTTTCGCAATCAGCTGCACAAATTCTAAATCCAGATATTAAGATTAATGCAGCGGTAAATTTTTATTTTATGTTTGTTTCAGCAATTCTGATAACTTTATTAGGAACATTCATTACTGAAAAAATAGTTGAACCGAGACTCAAAACATATTCTGGTAATTTAGAAAGAGTAAATGTTGAAACTATCACATTAGAAGAAAAGAATGGTTTGAAATGGGCTGGTATCAGTGCTTTAATTATAATTGCTCTTTTAATTCTAAGCATTGTTCCTGAAAATGGCATTTTGAGAAATCCAGAAACAAAGGAAGTACTTCACTCACCATTTTTTGATGGAATTATAACTGGTATACTTTTATTTTTCTTTATTCCAGGTTTGGCTTATGGAATTGCTGTTAAGTCCATCAAAAATGATAAAGACTTGATGAAACATATCATAAAATCTATGGGAACATTGGCAACATATATTGTCTTGGTTTTCTTCGCTGCACAATTTGTTTACTTTTTTAAGTATAGCAATCTTGGTTTAATTTTAGCAATCAAAGGTGCGGAATTTTTGAAGAGCATCGAACTAACAGGGATAAGTCTCATTGTTGCTTTTGTCTTATTATCTGCTTTTATAAATATGTTTATGGGGAGTGCATCTGCTAAATGGGCTATAATGGCACCAGTCTTTGTGCCAATGTTTATGTTATTAGGTTATCATCCTGCATTAACTCAAGCCGCTTTTAGAATTGGTGATTCAGTTACGAATTTAATTACTCCTATGATGAGCTATTTTGCATTGATTGTTGCATTCGCACAAAAGTATGACGAGAAATATGGTATCGGTACAATTATCTCGACAATGCTTCCTTACACAATTCTATTTACAATCTTCTGGATTCTTTTATTAATTATCTGGATGTTAATTGGATTACCAGTAGGACCTGATGGACCTTTATATTTGAACTAAAAAAATTTTTTCATCATCAAATAGACTAACGATTATTATTACTCAAAACTTATTTCAAAAAAACAAATTGCAGTTTGAAAAAAATATTTTCTTTTGTATAAAAGATTATTAAGTTTGAACAAAATTTAAAGACAAACTTTATATTTTTTGTGTTGATTTTCAGTTTGATATTTTTTATTTAGTCATAAATTCTCACTAAAATTTTTTTAGTGAAGTCGGTCAATATTAAAAACAATAAAGGAGAGCTATATGAATCAATCAAATTTAAAATTAAACGATAGCGTTACTATGAATGAGAATTTATTCAAGCAGGGAGGACTAAAGTTTAAATATGTTTTTTCAAAAAAAGGGATACATCCTTTTGATGAGATAGAATGGGAACTCCGTGAAGCAAAAATAACCAATGAAAAAGGCCAGGTTGTATTTCATCAAAAAGATGTTGAAGTCCCTAAAAGCTGGTCAATGACAGCAACCAATGTAGTAGTCTCAAAATATTTCCATGGACAAATTAACACACCTGAGAGAGAACGAAGTGTTAAACAATTAGTCAACAGAATATCAAAAACAATCACTGAGTGGGGAATCAAAGATAGTTATTTTGAAACTCCCGAAGATGCTCAGGCTTTTTATTCAGAACTGACATATCTTCTTGTAAATCAATATGGAAGTTTTAATAGCCCTGTTTGGTTCAATGTTGGAATTGAAGAAAAACCTCAATGTTCAGCTTGTTTTATTAATTCAGTTGAAGATACGATGGAATCAATTCTTGAACTTGCCAAAACGGAAGGAATGCTATTCAAATTTGGAAGTGGAACAGGCTCAAACTTAAGTGTTTTAAGATCTTCAAAAGAACCATTGAGTGGTGGGGGAATGGCATCTGGTCCTGTTTCTTTTATGAAAGGATTTGATGCTTTCGCTGGGGTAATTAAAAGCGGTGGAAAAACTCGACGAGCCGCTAAGATGGTGATTTTAAATGTTGACCATCCTGACATTATTGATTTTATTAATTGCAAAGCTGATGAAGAAAAGAAGGCTCACGCATTAATTCAAATGGGATATGACCCTGGCTTCAATGTTCCCGGAGGTGCTTATGATAGTATCGCTTATCAAAATGCAAATCATTCTGTTCGCGTTCCTGATGAGTTTATGAAAGCAGTAATCGAAGATAAAGAATGGCAAACGAAAGCTGTTAGGACTGGAAAAATTGTGGATACTTATCGAGCAAGAGATATTATTGACCAAATTGCTCAAGCAGCTTGGATTTGTGGAGACCCTGGTATGCAATTCGATACCACTATTAATGATTGGCACACCTGTCCAAACACTGCAAGAATCAACGCCAGTAATCCTTGCAGTGAATATATGTTCTTAGATGATTCTGCATGTAATCTTGCTTCATTAAACTTAATGAAATTCAGAAAAGACGACGGCTCATTTGACATTGAAAAATTCAAATACGCATGTGATATCTTTATCACTGCTCAGGAAATTATTGTGGATAATTCTTCGTATCCAACTAAAGCCATTGAAAAGAATAGTCATGAATATCGTCCACTTGGTCTCGGGTATGCAAACCTTGGTGCATTATTGATGGCAAATGGCATTGCCTATGATAGTGATGAAGGCCGTGCTTTTGCTGCCGCAATTACTTCAATAATGACAGGAGAATCTTATAGACATTCTGCTGTTATTGCAAGTAAGATTGGTCCGTTCAAAGGTTTTGTAAAAAATCGTGAACCATTTTTAAGAGTGATGAACAAACATTTATCAGCAGCAAGAAAAATTGATGGTACTTTAATTCC
>Ga0068705_10001902_pt1 | contig 10458 bp, 10 predicted proteins | sample YNPMSTMetaG_FD_65631 | JGI IMG/M metagenome (GOLD analysis project Ga0068705, IMG submission 65631) | Anoxygenic and chlorotrophic microbial mat microbial communities from Yellowstone National Park, USA - YNP MS-T MetaG | ecosystem: Environmental > Aquatic > Thermal springs > Hot (42-90C) >... | reverse complement strand
AACAGGTGTGGCGGCATAAAAAATCCTCGCGCGCGGAAAAGAATCTACGGGCTAGTAGTACAGAGAACACGGAGGACACGGAGAAAAACAAACCACGGAGAACACGGAGGACACGGAGATGGGAAAAGAGGGGGCGGGTTGAGGTGGAGCGCGCAGTCGTGCGGGCTGGATGGCGTTTGGAGCTCCCGCACAGGTCGGGATTGTGTCGCTCTGCCGGCGGGACCGCCGGCATGGCAAGCCTGGCGGCTTGCTCCACTTGGGGCGGCGGGGCGATTGGGTGGAGGAGAGGCCGTGGGTAAAGGGTGCCCAGGCCGGCTGGAAAGCCGGCCGCAGGCTAGAAAGCCTGCCCCACAAGAGGCGGCCATCGGCCTAGAGGCCTGCCCCACAAAAGCAGTGTGCCCCACTAGAGCAGCTTGCACCACAAAGAAAGAAAGGCAGACTGGCGCAGGGAAAGAGACCGAGGGTGCTCGCGAGCGATGGTGTGGGGGTGGGGCGGCGCAGCGCAGGCCTGGAAGCATGCGACAGTCGGGGCTGAAAGAGATAGGGCTGGGCGGAGGTATGCTGTAAGGATTCGCTATGAAGAGAGAACATCGTTGGTTGAGAATTGTTTTGGGCCTGGCGGCGATGGGTCTCGCCGGTGCGGCGTGGCTGGCCACGGCGCAGGGCTCGGGCCAAAGCCAAGTCCCGCGGCAGACGATGCGGCCGGTGGTGCGGGGCACGCACTATGCCGCGGCGTCCATGAAGCCCGAGGCGACGCTAGTGGCTGAGCGCATCTTGCGAGAAGGCGGCAACGCGTTTGACGCGATTGTGGCCGGACAAGCCGTGCTGGGCCTCGCGGACGCAGCGAATAACGGCGTAGGCAGCGATGCGGTGGCGCTGATCTACGAGGGGAAAAGCGGCAAGGTTTGGTCGCTGAACGCCGAAGGCACGGCGCCAAGGTTGGCGACGATCGAGTGGTACAAGCAGAACCACGGCGGCACGCTGCCCGTGGACGACAGCCTGTTGGCCGGCACTGTGCCCGGAATGGTCGACGCCTGGTACATTTTGCTCGACCGTTGGGGCACGATGAGCTTCGCCCAGGTGCTCGCGCCCGCCATCGAGATGGCGGAGAAGGGGTTCCCGCTCAGCGACCGGCTGGCGAGTGCGATCCGCAGCAGCAAGAAGCTGCGCAAGCATCCCACCAGCGTCGCACTCTACTTGCCGGGAGGCGAGGCGCCGCAAGCGGGTCAGGTCTTCCGCAACCGGGATCTGGCGCGCACGCTGCGGCGGATGGTGGAGGCGGAGAAAGAGAACGCGGCCAAGGGACGGCGCGAGGCGCTGCGGGCGGCACGCGACCGCTTCTACAAGGGCGACATCGCGCGCGAGATGGCCCGGTTTTCCGAACGGAATGGCGGGCTGTTCCGCTACGAGGACTTCGCCTCCTACACGGCGAAGGTCGAAGAGCCGGTCTGGATCGATTACCGGGGATACCGGGTTTACAAGAATCCCTCCGCCACGCAGGGGCCGACGGAGCTGTTTCTGCTGAACATCCTGGAGACGTACGACCTGAAGGCGCTGGGCTTCAACAGCCCGGACTACATCCACATCTCGGCCGAAGCGGCCAAGCTGGCCTTCGCCGACCGGGACAAGTACCTGGGTGACATGGATTTCATCGAGATCCCTTACGCGGGACTGCTGTCGAAGGATTACGCCCGGGAGCGGCGGCAACTGATCGATCCTCAGAAGGCGTCCTTGGAGTTGCGCCCCGGCGTACCCGAGCGCTTCATCCCCGCAAAGCAGCCGCTCGTGCGCCCCATGGACTATACGGTCAAAGGCGAAGGAGAACATGCCGGGGACACCAGCTACATCACCGTGATGGACCGCGAAGGCAATGTCGTTTCGCTGACGCCCAGCCTGCACTCGGGCTTCGGAACGGGCGTGGTGATGGAAGGTCTGGGCTTCATCTTCAACTGCCGGGGCGATTACTACTCACTCGTGGCCGGGCATGCCAACGCGCTGGCGCCGGGCAAACGGCCGCGTAGCACCCTGCAAAGCACGCTGGTGACCCGGGACGGGAAGTTTTTCCTGGCGACGGGCAGCCCCGGCGGCGACGATCAATGTCTGCGGACGCTGCAAACGTTCCTCAACATCGTGGAGTTCGGCATGAACGTGCAGCAGGCGATCGAAGCGCCGCGCTGGTCGACCCGGGCGTTCCCCTCCTCGCCGTTTCCGCACGTGATGTATCCGGGGGACTTGTTGCTTGAGAACAGGGTCCCGGAAGAGGTGCGGAAGGCGCTGGCAGCGCGGGGACACAAGGCCGGATCGCAAGGCGCCTGGTCGTTGAATTCGAGCGCGGCGATTCTCTTCGATGCGGCAACAGGGGTGATTCACGCCGGGGCCGACCCGCGCGTGGACGCCTACGCCTTGGCCTGGTGAGATTTCGGCGTTTACCGGCGCTGGTAGAGCCAGGCCATCGGCTCGAGATGACTTTCGACGCCATCGGAGCAGACGGCGAACTGAGCAGGCCGGGCTTGGGGTGAGCTGCGGTCCCAGAGCGAAGCCGCCGCGTAAGCGCCGTCGCGACGCAGAGCGTAGAAATTCAGGCTGATGGCCAAGAGGCGCTGGAGGTCGTCGTTGAAGTTGCGGGAGACGCGCTTCAGGGCGTCCAGCACTGCCTCGCGGGGGTGCATTCCCCGCCGCATGTTCTCGACCACCGTGTGCGCGCCAGCCACCCGGATGTTTTCTTCGCCGCGGCCCGTCGAGCCCGCCGCCCCTACATCCTGATCGACGTAGAGGCCGGCGCCGATGATGGGGGAGTCACCTACGCGGCCGGGGATCTTCCAGGCCAGACCGCTGGTGGTGGTGACGCCTGACATCTCGCCCTTGGAGTTGAGCGTCAGGCAGTTGATGGTCCCGAAGGGCGGGTGCAGGGCTACTTCCCATGCCCAGGCCAGAGTGCGCTCATCGACGCCCGGAAACATGCGTCTCAATTCACCGGTCTTCTGCGGCGGCGGCGCGTCCAGACCTGGACCCCAGTTGCTGTGCCCGCGGGCGTCCTTGAGCGAGCTCTTCCAAACCAGCCAAGCCAGGCGGGATTTTTCGGTCAGGGGGTCTTCCTCCTTGAACCCGTGGGCTTTGGCGAAACGGAGCGCTCCCTCGCCCACCAGCATGATGTGGTCGGTTTGCTCCATCACCAGGCGGGCCACCTTGGAGGGGGTCTTGATGCCACGCAAAGCGGCGACGGCGCCGGCGCGGCGAGTGGGGCCGTGCATCACGCTGGCGTCCAGCTCCACGACGCCGTCCTCGTTGGGGAGGCCGCCGTAGCCGACGCTGTTGTCCTCGGGGTCTTCCTCGTTGATATTGACGCCGGCGATGGCGGCGTCCAGGGTGTCACCGCCCGCCTTGAGGATCTCCATGGCCCGGGCGCAGGCTCGCAGACCGTTGCTACTGGCGATGGCCACATTGGGCAGCTTGCCTTGCGCCAGCGATGATGCGGCGAGCGGAATCAGAGGCCCGCCGGCCAACAATTTGCGGCGGTTGATTAGGAGCCTGGACATCTGTTACCTCCCCTGCTCGCGGCCAAGGGCCGGAGGCTCGGGCTGTTTGGATGCGTCCGCGCAGTCAGGCGATGAAGCGGCGCGAACGATTTGCTTCAACATGTTCTCGATTGTAGTGCAAGCGATTCCGCGCTGGCCGGTGGGTTGTTCGTGAGCGGCCATAGGCAACGCGGCGGGGGCCTGGTTACAGGAGGAGACGATCGGGTGGAAGAGAGGGCAGTGGGTAAAGGGCAGCCAGGCCGGCTGGAAAGCCGACCGCAGGCTAGAAAGCCTGCCCCACATAGCATTCCTGCCTCGTGACAGAATGTCTGTCTGGCACAAGGGCCCGCCGCACAGAAGGAGGCTTGCGGACTGAGGCCGGGATGGCAGGGAGGTGCGGGCGCAGGGCGGCAAATCCCCGCCACCTCCTCATAAATGCACGCGGCAGGCGCTTATTCGCCAGGTTGCGCCAGTTCGCGGTCCAGCCATTCGAGGTAGGCGGGAGAGCCGTCGACCACGCTCAAGGCCAACAGCTCCGGGACCTCGTAGGAGTGGAGGCGTTGAAAAGCGGCGCGCAAGGAGGGGACGAGATCGCGCCGGGTCTTGATCAGGAGCAGATGCTCAGCTTCGGATTCGATCTGGCCGCGCCAGCGGTAGATGCTTTGGACGCCGGGGACGATGCTGACGCAGGCCGCCAAGCGCTCCTCGACCAGCGCGCGGGCCAGCTTTTCGGCCTGTTCGGCGCTGTTGCAGGTGGAAAAGACCACGATTTTGTCGGTCATGGTGAAGTTCCTCGCGAATTTACTGGAAAAACCGGGAAAATGGCGCTATAAAGAGAATAGTCAAAAATATGTGGCGGAGTGTAAGAGTCCGGCTTCGACGGCGCACGATGGTGTATCTGGTTACCGGAATTGCGGCAGTCGGATTTGCGTTCTACCGGCTGGCTGGGCCGCAAGGGATCCGGCTGCTGATCGAAACGCGCCGGGAGCTTCAGGAGTTTGAGCGGGGCAATGCGGAGATCGAGCGCACGGTCAGGGAGTGGAACGAGCGGGTCCGCAAGCTCGAGGAGAACCCGGCCGAGGTGGAGTCGGAGATCCGCAAACAGTTGCGGCTCCAGAAGAAGAAAGAGACCACCTTCCTGCTTCCGGAGCCGAAGAAATAGGCGCGCAAGCCTGCCGGGTACGGCTCTATTCCGCAAACAGCCCTTCGAACAGGACGGTGCTGAGATAGCGCTCTCCGCTATCCGGCAGAATGGCCACGATGGTTTTGCCGTCGAACTCCCCGGACTTGGCCAGGCGCACGGCCACGGCGGCGGCGGCGCCGCAGGAGATGCCGCTCAGGATGCCTTCCTCTCGGGCCAGCCTTCGGGCCATCTCGATCGCTTCCTCGTTGGTGACGGTCTCGACGCGGTCGACGACGGAAAGGTCGAGCGTGTCGGGGATGAAGCCCGCGCCGATGCCCTGAATCTTGTGCGGGGAAGGCTTGAGCGGCTCGCCGCGAAGCTTCTGGGTGATGACGGGGCTTGCGGCCGGCTCGACCGCGACGGCCAGGAGGGGTTTATTCCTGGCCTGTTTAAAATAACGCGCCACGCCGGTGATCGTGCCTCCGGTTCCCACGCCGCTTACCAGGACATCCACGTTGCCTTCGGTATCGTCCCAGATTTCCGGCCCGGTGGTCTTGAAGTGGATCTCCGGGTTGGCCGGGTTCTTGAACTGCTGGAGCAACACGTAGCGGTTCGGGTCCGAGGCCGCGATTTGCTCGGCGGTGCGCACGGCGCCGGCCATGCCGCCGCTGGCTTCGGTCAGCACGAGCTTGGCGCCGAACGCCTTCAGCACCTTGCGGCGCTCGATGGACATGCTCTCGGGCATGGTCAAGGTGATGGGATAACCGCGCGCAGCCGCGACGAAAGCCAGCGCGATGCCGGTGTTGCCGCTGGTGGGTTCGATGATCTCCTTGCCGGGCTTCAAGATTCCACGCGCCTCCGCGTCCCAGATCATGGATGCGCCGATCCGGCACTTGACGCTATAAGCCGGGTTGCGGCCTTCAATCTTGCCCAAGACCGTAGCTTTCGCGCCGTCGACAACGCGGTTCAAGCGCACCAAAGGCGTTCTGCCGATCGATAACGAATTATCTGCAAAAACCACGAATTCCCTCCCCTATTTTTCAAATTTCCCAATTCGGAATGTACTTTTCCTGCCGTTCGGTCCAGCGCCGGGCCAGCTCGGCAAACGTCATCTTGTCCACCACCGAAGCGACCGCTTCGTCCACGGCGCGCCACATCTCGGCGAATGGCTCATCGCTGTCCAATCGCCGGCGCTGGCGTCCGCCGCGCGTCCCTTCGACGTAGCGCAAAACTTGTCCCACCGTGATCATGTCGGGCGGGCGGGACAGCATGTATCCACCCTCGGCCCCGCGTTTGGATTCCACGAAGCCGCCCTGTTTTAGACTCGCCAAGATCAGCTCCAAGAATTTCTGAGGGATGCGCTGGCGCTTGGCAATGTCCGCGATGCGGATGGGTACGCCGGAAGGTTGAAGAGTCAAATCGAAGATTGCTTTGAGAGCGTAATCCCCTTTCAGGGTGACACGCATTCGGTCGGAAATAGAATCTCCCATATACAACTAGAAATTATACGATTCCGATTCGAATGTCAAGTCGGCAACTACATGTTGTCACAAGGTGGTGGTGGTTGCTCGTCCCAAGGCCAGTCACAACCTTCCCTTCGGGAGGACCAGTCGGCATAAGAGATTGGCGACAGGAGACTTACGCCTAGCCGACGGGTCTGGGAGGCGGCGCCGGAGGGTGGATTTGGGAGTCTGGCTTCGTATAATCAAGCGGCAGGTGCGTTAGAGATAGCGCACTCCCGCCAGATTTCACGAAAAGGGGGAACAACAGTGTTTGATCCTGATTTGGTGCACTCGGCGTCCGATTTGCCGCAGCCGCTGCCCTACCAGGAGGAAGGGCGCCAGCGGCTCGAGCTTGGCTGGAGGCGCCCGTTTGAACTGAACTTCAACTGGATCCGGCAGCCGGCGCCGGGGATATTGGAGGGGGACCTGGGTCTGGTCGTTCACGCCGCGGGGGAGGTCTCGGCGACCGGTGTGATCGAGGGTGTTTTTCAGAAGGAGCTGTGGCTCGACGAGCGGGGACGTTTGCAGCTGCGGTTGAACGCGAAAAGGGAGACGTCGGCGGGCCCTGCCATTGCGCTCAAGCTGACTGCGGATCCTACGGCGGCGCTTCCGGACAAGCCGGAAGAATTGCTGGCAGCGGTTCTCGGGACGCATTCCCAGCAATGGCTGCGCTATTGGAGTGAGAAAATCCGCACGGCTCCGGAGGCGCTGGTGCGGCTGCTGCCGGAGTGCGCGCCGGCGGCGGTGCGAAGGTTCTTCGAGATTTGGGACGGGCTGGACGCGGCGGAGGCCGCCCGATTGTGGGACGCAGCGCCGGATGCCGCGGCGCTGGAACGGCTTGCGGCGGGCGCGAGGTTGGACGATTCCCTGCGGGAAGTGCTCGCGGGTTTGAAACGTTACTTCGCGTCCATGCCCACGGTTCAGGAGCTGTTGAACCGGGTGCGGAGCCTGGCGGACTACCGCGCCTTGGACGAATGGCTGCGCAGCAAGATCGAGAGGCTCTTGGGGCCGGTGAACTCCGAGAAGGACTTGGTGCGGCTATTGGAGCGGCTCACGAAGCTGGGCGGCCTGCGGGACGCGGTCTATGAGAAGGCCAAGGAAGCACTGCAAAAGAAATACGAAGCAGAATTGGCCTGGCGTTTGCGCGGGGCCGGCGAGCAAACGGCGCTCGTGGAGTGCTGTTTCGCGTTCACGGCGCGCGGGCTGGCGCTTTTCCGGCGCGCTTGGAGAGGCGATTTCTCATGGATGGCGAGCGAAGGCGGCGAGGATTTCGAGATACGCTCGGGTCTGTTTGGGAAGCAGATCTCCAGCGAGACGCGCGTGGAACTGCACCTGCCATACTTGAACAGCAAGGGGTGGTCGGCTCGTCTGGAGGCTCTGGCAAACGTAGAGGTCACCAGCGACGCCGACGGGCGGTTGTTTGCGTACCACGTGGAGGCTTCCCACAGGATTGAGCACAAGAACGCTTACCAGAGCCTACTGGCGCTGGCCGGGAACCTGAACGTGAGGCGCCTGAGGTCGGCGGCCGATTTCACGCTGTCCTACACCGATTCCCGAAGGCTGGCAAAGCATCAGGATGTCACCGGGCTGCTGGCCGTTCTGGAGCATTATGGCTTCGACGCGGCGGCCAAGGAGGAGGTGCAGCGGCAAGCAGGCGCGAGCCAAGGGGAGCTGGAAGCATCGCTGGCCATCTCCGTGCCCGGCTCGCTGGCAGCCGCCTGGCTGGAGGCCCCGGAGGAACGTTCCCCGGAGTTTTTCCCGACCTATTCGCGCGTCTCGATGGCGGTGCAACGCGCGATGCGCACATGGCTCCCCTACCAATACTTTTGCGATCTGGAGCGCTACGGGGATCTGGCGGCGGCATTTCCTTTGGTGGTGTATCAGGCGAGTCCGCCGTTTCCCGGCAAGCCCCGCTACGACTTCAACTACGACGTCATGAGCGTGGACAAGATGGAAGAGTTCTACCGGCTGGCCGCACGGCGGCTGCCGCAGCAGATGGCGAACATCGAGGAGGCGCTGCGGAACAACGGCAACCTTGCGCTGGCGGGATTCTATGCGCCGCGGCGGGCGCGGGACCTGCTGGATTCGGTGCGGCAGCAGCCCCGACTTCTGCATGCGCTGCTGGCGGGGGACGCCTTTTTGACGGACGCCTTGATCAACCTCGGCTGCCGCGGCGCCGAGTTGCGCAAGGTCCTGGCTTCGAACCCTGCCGAAGGGGTGCAGAAGCTCACGCGATACGCGGCAGAGTTTGTGAAAGCTTTTCACAGCAGGCTGCGCCGGCTATACGGCAAGAGGGACTTTCTGGCGCTGGGGTCTCTGCTGCTGGTAGAGGCGACCGCGGCGCTGCGGGGCGAACCGCCCGCACACGCGCCCCAAGCGATGCTGCGGCTGACGGGCGCGGCAGCGCCCTCCGGGGCGGCCATAGTTCTTCTGAATCCGGCTTGGCAAGAAACCAGCGGATGAAAAGACAGCCGCGCGGCGGCGGGAGGCCGGAAGCCAGCGCTCCGGCGTCCCGCCTGGCGCATCAGAAGGGCAGAATCTCCTCGCGGATGGGGTCGAAATGGATCTCCCGTTTCTGGACGTAGGCGATGTTGCCCAGGTGGGACGCCTGCGCGGAGCGATGGCCGATCAGCACGTCGCCGTTGGGGAGTTTGCGCGAGCGCACGCATTCCAAGAAATTGGCGACGTGGTCCGAGGTGATATCGCCGGGAGCGGCCTGTACCTCCACCGGCACGGCGCCACGCCCGACAGGGCGGAACACGAAGCGCCTGCGGTCGATGTAGAGGCTGCCTTGGGTGCCATAGAAGTCGATGCCTTCTCCGGTGGCGCCGGGGATCAGAGTGGCGTCGAAGGTGGCGATGAAATCTCCGCCGTAGTTGAGGGCGACGCTGATGGTGTCGGGGGCGGTGCGGCCGTCCTTGTACTGCAACACGCCGCCGGCGGCGGTGGCGGAGGTGGGGATGTCCTTGCCCAGGAACATGTGAACGACGTCAATCCAGTGGGTGAACAGGTCCGTGATTTGACCCCCGCCGAAGTCCAAATAGGCCCGCCAGTTGAAAAACTGCTGCGGGTCGTACTCGCGCCATTTCACGGGACCCAGGAAGCGGGCCCAGTCCAGGTCGGGGGGCTGCTTCTGGAGCGACTGCGGGGCGCGCCGCAAGTGATACCCGTTGCCGTGCCAGTAGGTGCGCACGTAGCGCACCTGGCCGATCTTGCCCGTGTCGAAGTATTCGGCCTTGGCCTGCAAGTAGTGGGGGCCGGAGCGCTGCTGCATGCCGACCTGGCAAATGCGGTTGTTGACCCGCGCGGCCTTGACAATTTCCGGACCCTCTTCGATTTTGAGCGTGAGGGGCTTCTCGCAGTAGACGTCTTTGCCGGCGTTTAGCGCATCGATGGCGATGGGAGCATGCCAGTGATCCGGCGTGGCGATCAGGACCACGTCGACTTCCTTCAACTCCAGAACTTTGCGGTGGTCGCCGAAGCCGCGGGCGTTGGGGACGCGCTTTTTGGCCAGATCGATCAGCGTGCCGTAAACATCGCAGACGGCGACCGGATCGATGGCCGGATCTTTTAGAAAAAGGTTCATGACGGCCCGCCCCCGGTCGCCTGCGCCGATTAAGGCGAAGCCGATCCGGTCGTTAGCGCCCATCACACGCGAATAGGACAGGGCGGTCCAGGCGGCGCCGCCGCCGGCGAGTTGGAAAAGTTGACGGCGATGAATTCCTTCGGATGACATATGCGAATTATACCGCCGGCCGGCACTATTACAGGTGGAGGTGGAGTTGAGGTCCAGGTTCGGCACAGTGGCTCTATTGCTGGTTTTAGGCGGGCTTGCTTTCGCCCAGCCGGTCAAGGTGGCGCAGGCGGCCAAGGCGCCGCAAAGCGTCCAGGCGGCGCAAACGGCATCCAAGCCCGCGGCATCGGATGCCGAAATCGAGGCGGCCATTCGCGCCCGGTTCGCCAAGTCCAAGAGCGGGATCGACAAGTTTACGGTCCGGGTGCAGGGCGGAGTGGCCACCATCGAGGGCAAGACGGATGTGGTGCAACGCAAATCTGCCGCGACGCGCATGGCGAAGGCGGCAGGGGCAAAGCAGGTGATCAACAAAGTAGAGGTCAGTGCGGCCGCCAAGGAGAAGGCGTCAAAGAACTTGGCCGAGGGCCGGCGGCGCGCGCAAGTCAAGCGCAGCGAGGTTCCGCGCTGAGGCGGCCCGTTCCTGAGCGCGAGCCAGGTGGGCGGCCGCTGAGGCCGCGCGGAACCGGGCCGCCGGCGGCTAACGGATCTCGAGGGTGAAGGGCATGAGCTTCAGGTAAGCGCCTT
>Ga0068705_10001901_pt1 | contig 10471 bp, 7 predicted proteins | sample YNPMSTMetaG_FD_65631 | JGI IMG/M metagenome (GOLD analysis project Ga0068705, IMG submission 65631) | Anoxygenic and chlorotrophic microbial mat microbial communities from Yellowstone National Park, USA - YNP MS-T MetaG | ecosystem: Environmental > Aquatic > Thermal springs > Hot (42-90C) >... | reverse complement strand
TTGAGTCCCACAACATTCCATTAATTGATTTCGTAGTGGTGAATCTTTATCCCTTTAGAGAGAAATTAGATCTCGAACTGGAGTCTCTTATTGAATTTATCGATATTGGTGGAATTTCGCTGATTAGGGCTGCGGCAAAGAATTATTTCTGGGTAACTCTGGTGTGTGAACCCGGGGACTATAAGTGGGTTGCGGAAAAGGTCAAAGACGGTACATTGAACATCGAAGATAGAAAATTGCTCGCTTTGAGGGGTTTCAGAAAGGCTATTGAGTACGACAGTGCCATTTACTTTGAACTTTCCAGAAGATTCGAGGTAGATGAAAACTTCCTTGTGGGGAGTTTTAAAAAGGCCTTTGACTTGAGATATGGGGAGAATCCCCATCAAAAGGCCTCCGTTTATTTTAACACCCTCTTTGAGGATACCTTTTTAAAGAGAGCAGAACTTTTGTGGGGCACTGAGCTTTCCTACAACAACATTCTTGATTTTTATTCAGCCTGGCAGGTGGTCAACGAGTTTAAAGAGCCAGCCTGTGCCATCATAAAACACAATGTCCCCTGTGGCGTTGGAATAGGAAACAATCTGGAAGATGCCTTTTGGAAGGCTTTAAACTCCGATGAGGAATCCGCCTATGGTGGCATTGTAGCCTTAAACGGCATCGTTGACGAAAAACTTGCCCAAACCGTTAACGATTTCTTTTTTGAAGTACTTGTGGCGCGAGATTACGAAGAAAAGGCCCTTGAGTTATTAAAAAAGAAGAAGAAGCGAAGGGTCATCAAAGTGAAAGAGGGGGATTTCTACTCTTTAGAGTACCGGTATATTGATAGAGATCTCCTCGTTCAAGAAAGAGATACAAGGGAACTTAAGAGAGAGGATTTGAGAGTGGTTGCGGGGGAATTCGATGAGAACTGGTTTAAAGATGTTTATTTTGGAGACAAAGTGATCAAATATGTGAAATCCAATGCCATTATCCTTGTCAAAGAGGGTATGACCGTAGGTATAGGAGGGGGGCAGACAAGTAGGGTGGAAGCCCTTAGAATTGCTTTAAGCCGAGCAGGTGAGAGGGCTCGGGGTTCGATTCTCGTTTCCGATGGATTCTTCCCCTTTACTGATAGTATTGAACTTGCCTACAGTCATGGTATTAAGCTAATTGTCGAACCAGGTGGATCGGTAAGGGATGATGAGGTTATTAGAAGGGCAAAAGAGCTTGGCCTTAACCTTGTGTTTACGGGTATAAGGAGATTCAGGCACTAAGTTTGAAGTTTCCTATCAACCTTTAAATTTCAGATATCATGAATGGTAAAAGATATCTTAAAATAATCTGGTTTTGGGCCTTTTGGCTTTTGCCACCTATTCCCACTCACAGGAATTAATCACCATAGGAAGCTTTGAGGATTGGAGTAATGGGGTCCCTACAGGCTGGTTAAAGGAGAGTGGAGTAAACCTTTCGCAGGCTACTAACCCTGTATATCACGGAAACCATAGCATTGCGTTACAGGCAACAGGTACAGCAAATGCCGGTGTCTATCAGGACGTTTCTGTTACTCCAGGGGTATCTTACACCTTTAAGGTGGCACTTTTTGCGGTAAATGATACAGGGAATAAAGGTGTTGGTTTTTTAATAAGCTGGATACGCCTTTACTCTATAGTGAGGAATCCTGAATATCCTGAACCAAACCAGCCTTTCAATGTGGTGGCTACGGTATCAGACCCAGATGATGATATTGTAGCTTGCAGCCTTTATTATAGTTTAAATTCTGGCTCTTTCCAGGCTATAGGGCCAGATTCCAGTAGAAACAATTCCTACTATTTTGGTATACCCGGTCAAAACAGCGGATTTTTTGTTAGATATTACCTTTTGGCTAAGGACCAGTATCACACTGTCTTTTCTGATACCTTTGGATTTCAGGTTGGGGTTTTTCCTTTTCTGTATACTTTGAGAATGATAATTTGGTCGAAAGGCTCGGAGAATTCATACACGGTGCCACATATTCACTGGATTGCTTCTACTACGAAATTTATAAGAGTATAATTGTCGATTCCTTGATTGCTGCTAAAGAGCGTGGGGTCAGGATCAGGATTAAAACAGATAGCACATATTACAACGAGCCTGGGGTTCAAAGATTGATAAGTAATGGTATCTCTGTAATTCACGAAGGCGTGGGAGCAAACTCCACTGACCACATTATGCATAATAAATTCATCGTTAGAGATTTTGGCGATTCTGATCCATCAAAGGATTTTGTGTGGACAGGCAGTTTTAACGCTGGGGATTATTTACACGTGGATAATGTAGTAACCATAAGAAGTACCGAGCTTGCTGATGCCTATACTAAAGAGTTTAATCAAAGGTGGGGCAGGTCTTCTATTTCTTACCTTATCTATAGCTTTACAAGGTATGATTTGAGGGATACTCTGATTTCACTGCACAACCGTGGAATTTCTGTTCTGGGAGTTCATGAGGATGTGGATACCGCTTATGTTATAACAGGTTCAATGAACTGGTCGAATAATGGTACGAGTTATAACGACGAGAATCTTTTAATAATAAGGAATTCCAGCTCTGTTTTACGACAATGTGAAGTTCCCAGTTGGGAACCTTGTGATATTTGATGCCAGTGGAAAGGAAGTAAAGAAGGTAGGTTCTGAGAAGTATTGGGATGGAAAGGATTCTCAAGGAAGGTTTGTAAAGCCAGGTATTTACTTTGTTAGGGATGAGAAGGGGACATGACGGGAAGACTTATAAAGATAAAGTAATTACACTAAAAGGGCGGAAAGTATTCCCGTCAAGAATATCCCATCAAAGACTCCAGCTCCACCTATACTAACAAAGGTGCTTTTAATTTGTTTTATTTTGTGTAAGTTCATAAGGTCTGCACCAATCAAGGTCCCGAGGGTTCCGGTCACATAGGCGCAGGCTGCAGGGGCTTCGGGATAAAAGAGGTAAGCCAAAAGGATCGCAACGATAGGGGGAATTAGAGCAGGCATCACAAACCCCCGTCCGGGTACTACCCTGGTGAAGGATTTGCATATGAAGGCCGTAAGAAGAATCGGAATCAAGCATTGAAGTGGATTAATTTTGGTCAAAAGGTAAAGGGAAATCGCAAGGGGAATTATAGCTCCACCTACGTTAATTCCGACTATCGTTTCCTGAACTTCAGGGATTACAAACCAGAAAGTCCTTCTTATGGTGTAAGAGGTCTGTTTAGCGAGGGGTATGTTGATGAAGCTGCCAAGCAAGGTGGCAAGGTATAGAAATATGGCAGTTTGAGAACTTATGCCAAGTTTTGTGAAGGCGAAGGGGATTAGGCCCAGTATCCAGAGGGTAAAGAAAATGCCTGAAAAAAGCAGGATTAGAAGAAAGAGGATGATGCCAAAGGGTATGAAAATCATTCTAAGTTTTTCCTTAGTTTTGTATAGGCATCCGGTAATCTAACGTAGAAGGGCTCTGCTTCAATGGGATTAACCGGCTTTAAATGGTCCTTTAATTGAATAAAGGCCTCGTAAAGCACATCGGCATCGGGAAAATCAGGGAAATATTCAATCGTACAGTTGGAATGATTATTCTTTAAGTTTTCAAGGTTATCGATTTTTATTTCTGAAACCTGCTTCCCGTTTTCATAAACGGCATAAAAGACCTCACCCTTTTGAGCGGGCAGACAGGGGATATAACAGCCTTTGTCAGGCCCTTTTGTGATGGCAAGGGCATCGAGGGATTTTATCGTGTAAAGTCTATATTCGGGTTTTTTCAGGTAAAAGGCTTTTGCCAAAGCATATCCAATTCTAAGACTGGTGAAGAGGCCAGGCCCCTCAAAAATGATAAGTTCGTCAATGTCGTTGGAAGTCGCTCCTTTTAATTTGAGGAGGGAATCCAGAAGGAGTATGATGTTTTCCTGGTGTGAGTATTTGATAAAGGACTTTATGTAGTATTCCTTTCTGTAATTATCGCTGAGCAACAGGGAAGGGTAACTGGAAAGATTACCTATAAAAATCGAAATCATTTTGTTGGGGCCCCTTTCGGGGCCCCCCTGTTTTTTATATTCCTGCTACAAAAGGCTCTTCAGCCAGGTCTTTCAAACCGAGCTGCGACAGTTTGGCTTTGGTGGGAATTCCTTCTTTAGACCAGCCTCTTGCCATATAGTATTCGTCAAGCATTCTATTAAACTCTTCTTCAGAGACATAAAGGCCCTTAGAAGGTCCAGCAGGTATGGGGTCATTCATGACTTTCCATGGTAAGTGATCGTCTTTTCTTGAAAATCCCTCCCTTACATTGAACATCTTTGTTACGTTGTAAATTCTTTCACCGGCAACCCAGAGCTCTTCTTCGCTCATATCCCAACCGGTAACGGCTTTGAACATCTCCGGGAAGGCTTCGATAAAGAACATGTGTCTTGAAAATTTGCAAGCGCCTGTGGCGTCGTAGAGGCTCATTAAATCTTCTAAGGTTTTTATTTCGAATCCTTTCCATTCGCCCTTAGTTCTGTCGACATTCCACATCTTCCACCATTTACCAGTAAGCTCGATTCCGTAGGCTCCGCCGGTAAGATGGCAGCCACCTCTTGTGGAGACTGCAAAGGCAAGGGCAACACCCTTCAATCCTCTGATATCGTAAGCAGGTAATTCGAGCCCTTTGATATGTACCGCGTATTTCCAGGAATCTTTACCGAGCTTTTCTGCGGCTTCCTTTGAACCGTTAAAGAGGAGTTCTCCAAGTTTACCCTCTTTCTTACCCATCATTTCAATGGCCTTCACGGCGGCTTCGTCGTTTCCGAATCTTAAATCAAGGCCGTCAGTATCCTCTTTTGTGAGGAGGCCAAGTTCATAACATTCCATAGCCCATGCTAAGGTTACCCCAGCAGAAATGGCGTCAAGGCCGTACTCGTCGCAGAGCTTGTTCATTTTTGCTACTGCACCGATATCGTCGATTCCCAGGACGCCACCAAGGGAATAAAGAACTTCATATTCGACGCCTTCGACCTCAGTACCTGCATATTTCCCATCGGTTATCCTTAAGTATCTACCACAGGGCTTAGTGCAATGTGGGCAAGGCCTGTTCTTCACTGTATATTTTGGAGCCCAGTAATATGGGTCGAGGTGCGATCTTTCGCCCTCTTTGAGCTGATCGTAAACAGGCATATAACCGTATCTCCAGTTGAGGGAGGGGAAGGTTCCTCTTTCCCTGTTTACCCACTCATAGAACTCTCCGCTTCCATACTTCATATCTGCTTCCGTGGCGGGATGCTCTTTGAGAATCCTTCCCCACTTAATAATGAGTTCTTTTAGGAGGTTTTTGTCGTAATATTCGATTTCTCCTGTTCCTTTAACGGCAATAGCCTTTAGTTTCTTTGAACCCATAACAGCACCGACGCCGGCCCTTGCTGCTTGCCTCTCTTCAAAATCTACTTCTGAAATTTTCGAAAGCTTTTCTCCAGCAGGTCCAATAATTCCTGTTCTTACTTTGCCATGCCTTTCCTGAAGCATTTTGTGGGCTTCACTGGTCAGTGTTCCCCAGAGATCGCTGGCATCTTTGATTTCCACTTTATCGTCTTCTATTAAAATGTACACAGGATTTTCTGACGCACCTTCAATGATAAGGCAATCGTATCCTGCTTTCTTAAGTTCTTCACCGAGGTAGGCACCAACCATCGCCCTTCCATAGCCCCCAGTGAGGGGTGATTTGAAGTTGAGTGCAGTCTTTGACATTGTTGGGAGGCCTGTGGCTACAAGGCTTCCTGGTGTTATGATCAGCTTATTTTCTGGGCCAAGGGGATTTGCCTTTGCGGGAACTTCGTCGTAGAGTATTTTTGCACCGAACCCCACTCCTCCGATGAACTTTCTTGCAAATTCCTCTTTTAGGGGTTCAGTTTTTATTTCTTTAGTGGTGAGATTGATCCTTAAAATTTTTCCCGCGAACCCTTTCATGAAGAAGCCTCCTGTTTAGTTAAGAAATTATAACGAAGATTCTTAACTTGTTCAAGTTTTCACAGATTACTGCGAGAAAATCGGGATTCGCAGGGCTATGGAAATGGGAATTAATTGGATTTTCCCTATAGAAGTTAAATTTGTTGTTTGAATAATGGCAGGCGTTCGATTAAAATTATAGTATGTTAGGGCATTTTTTCTCAATTTCTGAGTTACACAAAATGTATTTAGCCGGTGAGCTAAGCCCAACGGAAGTTGTAAACGAACATCTAAGAGTTATCAGAGAAAATCAGCCAATTTTGAATACCTTTATCGGCGTTCTCGATGAGTATGCTTTGCAAAGGGCAAGGGAACTGGAAGGGGATTTACAAAAATACAGAAAAGAAGGCGTTCTCCCGAGACTCTTCGGTGTTCCAGTAGGGATTAAAGATAACATTAATGTAAAAGGCTTTGGGACTACCTGCGCTTCCAGAATCCTTTCGGGTTATATCTCCCTTTACAACGCAACGGTGGTTGATAGATTGCTGCGGGATGGTGCTATAATTATGGGAAAACTCAATATGGATGAGTTTGCTATGGGCGCCCTTGGTACCTATTCCTTTTATGGACCAACTAAAAATCCTGTAAATCCTGAATATCTTGCAGGTGGTTCATCCAGTGGTTCTGCTGCCAGTGTATCCGCAGGAGAAGTAGTAGTATCCCTCGGCTCCGATACAGGCGGTTCCATTAGGTTGCCTGCCTCCTTTTGCGGTGTTTTTGGTTTGAAACCCACTTATGGAACCGTTTCTCGGTATGGCCTTGTTGCCTTTGCTTCTTCCTTAGATCAAATTGGTCCCATTGCAAGGAATGTTGATGACCTTGCCAGGGCTTATGTCTCCATTTCGGGCTTTGATCCAAAGGATTCCACTTCCTTAAAGGTTGAAGCACCCTCTTTAGATTCCCTTCTTAGAGAAATAAACCCATTGGAGATAGTCCTTGGTTATCCTGACCTGGTTAAAAAGGCCAGAATGGACGAAGAAGTGAGGGATAACTTTTTTAAGTTGGTTGAAGTTCTCTCTAAGGCGGGTTTTAAAGTTGTGGAAGTCCCCTTACCCCACTTGAAATATTCCGTCGAGGTGTATCAAATTATCGCAACGTCGGAGGCTTCCTCTAACCTTGCAAGATTTGATGGGATACGGTATGGTTTCAGAAAGAAGGCCGAAGACTTAGAAGACCTTTACAATTCAACAAGGAGTAGTGGTTTTGGTGCAGAGGTGAAAAGGAGAATTGCAATCGGAACCTTTGCTTTATCTCACGGATATTACGATGCCTATTATTTAAAGGCCTTAAAAGTGAGAAGGCTAATTAAGAATGACCTCGATGAGGCTTTTAAGAAGGTTAATTTAATAATTCTTCCAGTGTCTCCTTTCCCCGCACCGAAAGTAGATGAAATTAAGGATCCGGTGGAACTTTATTACCTTGATCTATTTAGCATCCATGCAAATTTAGCAGGTATTCCTTCAATGGCGATACCATGGGGTAGGACAATAAATAACCTGCCCCTCGGTTTTCAGGTGGAGGGGCAGGTACTTTCAGAACCTTTGCTCTTTAATTTCGCTTATTACTTTGAGAAGAACTTTATTTAGGCCTTGAAAGGACTATCGCCTTTTGGACTTTACCGTTAGTTCCGTCAGGTTTTGTATATTCCAGAAGGAGTATGTAGAGTCCGGCAGGCATTAAGCTTTCCCTTTCATCGACCCCTCTCCACTGGAAAACGGCGGGAATATTCTTGGCAGAAGCGAGGGTCTTTATTAGTCTTCCGGATGAATTGTAGATTTTGAGGTTATAAATCGTTCCTGTGGGAACCGAAACTTCGATGTTTAATGCCTCACCAAGATAAGGTGAGAAAACCTTAGGCGCGATGTTGAGAACAATTTCACTTACAGAAGGCGGGGGTGTAACCAGTTCGATGTCTTCCTGAAATCTCGGAAGGATTTGGTAACCGGAGCTATAGGGCGTCGTTGCATCGTATTGACCCACAACTCCCGTAATCTTGTAAACTGAACCAGGGGTTACGGAAGTTAGATTGATACCAGTGGTGTTGTAAACATAAACGGTAATGGGCGTCATTCCATTGTATAGAGTGAAAGACATCCCTGGACCTGATGCGTAAGGTGAGTTGGCAACTGTTCCTTGAACAGTAACTAAGAGGCCTTCAAGGCCCTCATTCAATGCCCTCCCTTCTTCTAATCGCATGGGCTCAACGTTGAATCCGCTTCCCAGTCTCACGAGGTCTGTGGAAAGGGTTGGTGAAATTTCGGTAAGGCCGTTGTACTGTAAAATTGTTCCTTTAACTCTCACAAGTTCGCCTACATTAAAGTCTATGTAACTTCCTGGGTAATAAACATTAATTCCGCCTGTTTCATCTTGAATATACATAGAGGTTCTTGTGGTGGAAAAGATTCGTGGAGGAGCGGTAACAATTCCAACAACACTGAAGGTTCTATTTAAAAAGGCGGGTGTAAAGCCATCTGCGCCGTTTTGTCTTGCATACCCAATGGGGGTTGCAACGTAGAGTATGGGAGGTGTAAGAGTGGGTGCAAGGAAGCCTCCTGAATCTACTGATGTTTTTACATTAAAGGTTATTGATTCGACGCTATCACTGGGTTTAAGGCCAATAAATCTTAATGTATCAGAGGTTAAATCGATGGTACCAGAAATTTTTAGATAGACGGTCGTGGAATCTTTGTAGAAGGAATCAATGGCAGGATTCTCAAAACCTGATCCTATGAGCCTGAAGGTGTCTATGGAGGCCCCTGTGAACCGGACCTCTAAGGTTTTAATAGGTGCGAAGGGCGACGAGATAAGAAGGTCAACGTTTTTTGACTGGTTATAATAGGTATAGGGTGGATTTAAGGAAAAGGTGCCTGTTCCATTTCCCTTGGCTGTGATGTCTTTAGTTCTCCTGGGCTGAATGTTGTAATAGGAATCGAATTGATAAACACATCCTACGATATCCATTTTACCCTGGGGGATTGGCTTATAGGCCAAATCGCTGGTCGATGCAATGTAAATCCGATACTGATTATTCAGCGAATCTCTGAATACTAAGGCACTATCGGGAATGAAATAGGTTACACCAGGAGGCGGAAGAAGATTTTCTACTTTTATGAGCATACCTTCGTTATTCTCAGTAGGAGGTGAAGTGATTATCGTAGTGTCAACATGGCCACTACCGTATGAAGTAACGAGCTGTGCCGAATAGAGCTGTGAGGAGTTCCTGTACTCGCCAAATTGTCCCTGGAGTTTTACAACTGTGTTTTCTGCAAGGCTCGGTGCTCTATAGGCTATTATTCCACCTGTTGAGTCCTGAATATAAGTTCTATCACCAATTACACCCGAAACCACGCCTTTAATGAGAACCGTTTGTCCAATTAGGAAGCTTTTTGTTTCATTAATATGGAAATATTTTAGTTTAATAGTGCTATCTGGTGAGGCAATGAAAATTCTGGGTGAATTCTGGATGGGGGCGATAGAATCAACCGTTCCAGTAAATATGATAAACTGGGATAGACCTTCCCGGGTAAAGGAGAAGTTATTTAAGACAATCTGGCCACTGCGGAGTGAATCTATGGCAACGCTGTCAATGGTTATGGTATCGCCACTTATCGTGTATATAGCATTCTGGAAGCCATTTCCTGTAAGTGTTAAGCTACCGTCCCACCGATATATGCTATCTGGCAAGAGCAATTTAACCTTTCTCAATGTGCCAAAGTTATTGTTGATGGTTATGCTAACTTGTCCCGGAATGGACAATGGAACGATATTTGGAATTATGCTGGCTGTACCACCTCCAACGATGCTAACGACATTTAGTTTCGGAGAATCTGGATTCTTAGAGAAATTGGCGCTTGCAAAGGTGTAGATTTCAAAACCATAAGTGCCAGGTTGTGATGGGGCATAAAGCCTCGTAAACTGTATAAAACCAGCAGTATCAGGTTTTAATTTTGCATTTTCAACGAGAAGAGTGTCATTAATTAAATTCCAAGTTGCCTGTGAGAAGGCAGGGCCTCCGAGTACAATGTCACCTGTCACATGGAAATTTAGAGGTATCACTATTTTGATTTTAGAAATGGTCACTGGTGCCGATGCTTCTGCCCTTAAAATGACTTCTTTTTCCTCTGAGGTTGCTATGATGTTGTTTTCAAAATAGAAATAGCCTGTACCATCACCATTGAAGACAAGGTCTTCATTTCTGCGGGGTACGATTTTGAAAGCACCGTAGGAATAATAATCAACGCCTACAACGGAGAGGATGAAATTACCGACTTGTGGTGAGTATGAAAACCCTGCGCAGTTTTGGACTATGGTAGTACCTCCCTGTGGGTCTCTGATCTCGAATTGATAATTACCTAAGTTGCTATTGGTTACTGTAACACTATCAACCCTGATAAGGACACCTTCATAGGGCTCTGTATTCACTGCAGAGGCTGAAATTTTTAACGGTCTCGGGATTCTAGCACCTTTCTTTAAAACAACTACATCGGCAGCAGATGAAGGCACGATTTCGG
>Ga0068705_10001899_pt1 | contig 10486 bp, 7 predicted proteins | sample YNPMSTMetaG_FD_65631 | JGI IMG/M metagenome (GOLD analysis project Ga0068705, IMG submission 65631) | Anoxygenic and chlorotrophic microbial mat microbial communities from Yellowstone National Park, USA - YNP MS-T MetaG | ecosystem: Environmental > Aquatic > Thermal springs > Hot (42-90C) >... | reverse complement strand
CATTTATTTTAGGTTTGTTCACAAACAATACTATTGTAGGTTATTACGCAGCTGCTGAAAAAATTATAAGAGTAATTCAAAGTATGTTAACCCCAATTTCTCAAACTGTTTATCCTTATTTTGCTAAAATATATTCTGTAGATAGAAAGAAGGCTGTGATAAATCTTAAGAAAATGTTATATATGATCGGAATGCTTACTTTCTTTTGTTCTCTTATAGTGAGTCTTTTGTCTGCATTGATAATTACAATACTACTAGGAGAATCTTTCCAAGATAGTATTAATGTGTTAAGAATCTTGATATTTATTGTTTTTGCGATAGGAATAAATAACCTTTTGGGTATTCAAGGGCTTGTTGCTTTTGGATATAAAACAGCGTTTGCTAATATTGTTGGATTATGCGGGATACTTCACTTAGTAATAGTTACATTTTTAATAAGCAAATATCAACTTATTGGAGCAGCTATTAGTCCTGTAATTACTGAAATGCTTATAGGAATAATTGAATTTTTAGTGTTAAAAAGGAAAAAAATTTTATGAAGACTTTTAAAAAGATAGCTAAAATTCTTTTAAAAACTTTCGGTATCTATTCAGCGTTTAAAAAAATGAAAATATTGGCATATAAAGAACAGATTAAAAAAGGAACACAAAAAAACTATGGTTTTTTGAGGAAAGGTTTACTGTATTTGAAAATTTTATTCCAAAGTAAGTTTGTATATGTAAGTGCAAAAAGCCCATTAATAGCTAATGCCATTAGCTTTCAAAAAAAATGTAAAAAAATGAAACTTTTTATTGATAAAGACAGTGCGTTTTTATATGATATTGATTTCTTTATTGTGCCCATAATATGTTATAACAGGAGTTTTGAGGATGAATTTCGGATAAAAATAGGGAATTTAACTTTAAACTATGACAAAGTTCTTAAAAAAGGGCTATTAGAAATTAAAAAAGAAATAATTAAAAAAATTTCAGAAGGAAATAATGATAAATCTCAAAAAGAATTTTTGTGTTCTCTCTTAATCACATTTAGAGGAATCGAAATCTTAATAAAACGATATTTAAAAAAACTAGAGAAATTGAAAAATGACCAAAATATAAAAATTAAAATGGAAATTTTAAAAAATGTACCATTGTATCCGGCTAGAAATTTTAGAGAGGCTTTACAATGTATTCTTTTCATAAATTCATTAATATGGTTAGATGACCATTCTATTGTTGGTATAGGTAGACTCGATCAAATTTTAAATCCATATTTAAGTTTAGATCTTAGTAAAAAAGTTCTTAATAAAAACGAAGCATATAGTCTTCTCAAAGAGTTTCTTAAATGCCTTCATCAGGGATATCAATATAAAAGTAATGTGTTGTTAAATGACACAGGACAAGTTATTGTATTGGGAGGGAAAAATTCGGATAATTCAGACGCTACAAAGGAACTCACAATTATGATTATGGACGCGTTAAGAGAGTTATATTTGCCTGATCCCAAAATCGTATTAAGGGTTCATTCTGCTACACCAATTGAAATATGGGATAAAGCAATGGAATGTTTAGTTTCTGGTTTACAATATCCTCTTTTTTCTAATGATGAAGTTGTAATCCCTATATTAATAAAATTTGGATATTCAACAGAAGATGCGTTTAATTATGTAGTATCTGCCTGTTGGGAACCATTAATTCCTGGTAAATCGTTAGATCAAAATAATCTCTTGTGTTTAAACTTTATGATGCCATTTTATGATACAATTGAAAAATTAATGAAAAATAATCTTAATATGATAAAATTTGATGACTTTCTTGTATTGTATAAAGACAACTTACAACAATATGTAATATCAGAAATTGAAAAATTAAACAAAATAGAATTTGAACCCTCTCCTTTATTGTCTTTGCTTATTGAAGAATGTATAGACAATGCAAAAGATATTTCAGAAGGAGGGAGTAAATATAACAATTACGGAATCTTATCAGTTGGGTTAGGGAATGTTGTTAATGCTCTTCTCAATATTAAAAGAATAATATTTGAAGAACAGAGGTATTTGTTAAAAGATGTTATAGCAATTCTTAAAAAGAATTTTTGCAACTATGAATTTTTGTTAGAAGAACTAAAAAATATTGGACCAAAATTTTGTATGGATGATGAAAATGTAGTGTCTACCACTAATGAATTGATAAATATTGTTTTTAAAACTCTTCAAACTTTTACTAACAAGTATGGTGGAAAAATCAAATTCGGTTTAAGTTCCCCTGCATTTATTTCCTTTGGAAAGGATTTCCCAGCTACTTTAGATGGTAGAAAAGATGGTGAACCCTTTGGAGTACATATTTCTCCATTACCTACAGGTCCGTCTTTATCTTATACTGAAATTGCTAATTTTGCTTCAAAGATAAATTATGAAAGATGCTTTAATGGTGCAGTTTTAGATGTAATTGTAGAAAAAAATATTTTAGAGAATAATAAAGAAAAATTCATTAGTTTCTCAAAAGCATTTTTTAAAATGGGCGGGTTTCAACTTCAATTTAATATTTTAGATTATTTCAAATTAATTAAAGCAAAAGAAAACCCTGATTTATTCCCTAATCTCATAGTAAGGGTTTGGGGATACTGTTCATACTTTAAAGATTTGCCTGAAGAGTATAAAGATTTGATATTGAAAAGAGCTCAATATTATGAATTTAGTAGTGGTAAATATCCAAAGATGTAGCTTTTACGACGGACCCGGCATACGAACAGTGGTATTTTTGAAAGGATGTACTCTGAAATGTCCCTGGTGTTGTAATCCTGAGTGTATTTTAGATAATATTCAAATTTATTTCAATGAAGAAAAATGTTTGAGAAGCAAAGGTAAGTTTTGTAACAATTGTGTAAAATGTACCCCAAATGTTCAAATAGAAAATCCGGAAGATTATATGGAAATAAAACTTAGTGAAGAAAATTTTTTAGACTATAAAAGATGTATAGAAAAATGTCCAACAGGAGCTCTTGGAATATATGGTAAGTTTTTTGAAGTTAAAAAATTAATAGAAATATTAAAAAGAGATAAAATTTTTTATGATATGAGCAATGGAGGAATAACTTTTTCTGGTGGAGAGCCTTTATTAAAAGCAGAAATTTTAGTTGAATGTTTGAAAGAGTTGAAAGAAGAAAAAATACACACCTGTATAGAAACATCTCTATTTTCCCCTCCTGATTATTTAGATCTTATTCTTCCCTTTGTAGATTTGTTTATTGTTGACATTAAAATTTTAGATTTTGAAAACTGCATGAAATATTTAGGAGGTAATTTGGATGTATATTTAAAAAATGTTGAAAATTTATTAAAAAGTCGTAAAGAATGTATTTTTAGATTTTGTGCAGTAAAACCATATACTTTTAACGAAATAAATTTATATTTGTTACAAGAATTTGTAAAAAGTAAAAACATAAAAGTAATGGAAATATTTAGTGCCCATAATCTTGCTGTTACAAAATATAGAACTTTAAAAATTCCTCAATGTAATTTTGAAAAAGTCGAAAGAAATGAATTAGAATTATTACGTGATAAATTGTCTTCTTCTAATCCGAAGACTAAAGTAAATATTTTATCTATCTAATAAGTAAAATAACGACGTATCCATTGTAGGATTTAATATGCAAAATAATGTATTTATCTTAGGAGCAGGAATTACAGGACTTACTGCAGGTATTAAAACTGGTAAGAATGTATTTGAACAAACTATTATCCCAGGTGGTATATGTGCTTCTTATTATGTGGATATTAAAGGCAATAAGTTCTATCATCGTGTAGATGAAGAGACATATCGTTTTGAAATAGGTGGTGGACATTGGATTTTCGGTGCTGATAATGAAGTACTAAAATTTATCACTTCTTTTGCTCCTGTTAAAACCTATAATAGAAAATCAGCTGTCTATCTTGTAGATTTAGATTTATATGTTCCTTATCCTTTACAAAATCATCTTTATTATTTGCCAAAAGATATAAGAGAAAAAGCAGCAGATGAGATTATAAAGACTCTTGATAAAAACATAGAATCAGTTTCCACAATGGCTGATTGGCTTGAATTAAATTTTGGTAAAACTTTATGCGAACTTTTTTTCTTCCCATTTCATCAGCTTTATACAGCAGGGTTGTTCACAGAAATAGCAACTCAGGATAAGTTTAAGACACCAGTAAATAAAGAATTAATCTTAAAAGGACTTAATGAAGAAACGCCACCAATTGGCTATAACACTACATTTGTATATCCACAAAATGGACTTGATGAGTTAATAAGAAATATTGAAAAAAGATGTAATGTGCATTATAATAAAAAAGTAGTTAAAATAGATTTAATCCATAAAGAAGTTTTCTTTGAAGATGGTAGTGGAGTTAAGTACGAAAAAATAATTTCAACTTTACCATTAAATAAAGTTATTCAGATGACAAACATTCCTTTTGATGATGCTAAATTGCCTTATACTTCTGTTTCTGTAATAAACATTGGAGCAAAGAAAGGAGAAAAATGTCCTCAATACCATTGGATTTATCTTCCTAAAAGTAAATCAGGTTTTCACAGAGTTGGATTTTATAGCAATGTAGATAGTCCATTTTTACCTTTGTCTGCAAGAAAAGATAATAATAAAGTTAGTATCTATGTAGAAAAAGCATATAAAGGTGGAATAAAACTTTCAAATGAAGAGATAAAAAATTTATGTGAAAATGTTGTTAAAGAACTACAAGATTGGAAGTTTATAGAAGAAGTAGAAGTAGTTGACCACAACTTTGTAGAAGTTGCTTATACTTGGCAATATCCTGATTACGATTGTATAGAAAGAGTGATAGAAGAACTTAAAAAATATAATATTTATCAAACAGGAAGATATGGCAAATGGAAATTCCAAGGTATCGCTGAATCTATAAAGGATGGGGTGAGTATAAACTTATGAATGTATGTAAAAAAATAAAAAAAGTTGCTCTTTTAAGTATTGAAAATGGAATATCAAAGTCAAAGGGAGGTCCTACACGAGTAATATATAATTTATTAAAAGAACATCAAAATGATACAAATAAAATGATAAAATTGTTTGCTGTTTTTTCGAAATTAATTGTGTCTTATTATTATGACAACACAGTAGAAGAAAAAGTTGGTAATAATAATGTTTCTATTATTAGGAAATACTTGAGAAAAAATATGCCTATTTACATCTTTGTTTCGTGTTTAAGGTTTATTAAAAATTTTTATAAACTTTATAGGCGTGAAAAAAATTTTGATGTTATAAATGCCCATGATGTAATTTCTGGATTCTTATATTTAATTTTTTTTAAGAGAAAAATAAGAGCTCCTCTTGTTTTAACAATTCATTCCAAAGGAAGTTTCACTAAAAGAGAACTAATTGCTCAAAGGTTTGTTAAAAATTTATTTATGTTTGTGGAGAAATTTACTGTTTTAAATTCTGATATGATTATATTTCCAAGTAAAGGGGCGTTTGAACATTTTTCTGAAGATATAACGGAAGTAAGAAAAGTTTTATACAAAGTTAAAATAATAAATAATGGGATAGATGTAAATGAGAAAAATTATTACGATGAAGAAGGAATTAAATGGATTTTAAAAAAAGTAGGGCAAAGAGATATAATTCTTTCCGTAAGTCCTTTGGTTGTAGAAAAAGGAGTTGATATTTTGATAAAAGCTTTTTTAAGTCTTAAAGAAGAGATATTAGAGAAGACATATTTGATAATTATAGGTGATGGACCAGAATATTGTAATTTGATAAGGTTAATTGAAAATTATAAACGAGATAATTTACTTATAATTAATAAAGTAATTCCTCACAAAGATATAATTTCTTTAATGAAAAAATCAACGATTTTTGTTTTACCTCATAGAATTTCTATATTCGATTATGTCTTATTAGAAGCAATGTTGGTTAAATTGCCAATTATTACTACAAAAGTTGGAGGGAACTTAGAAATATTTGTGGAAAACAACTCTGTTTTGTTTGTTGAAAAGGAAGATGTTGAAGGATTAGCTAACGCTATAACTTATTTATTGGAAAATAAACAAGAAAGAGAAAAAATTGTGAATATTGCTTTCAATCTAGTTGTTTCAAAATTCACTTTGAAGGAAATGTATAAGAATTATTGTGATGTGTATTCAAAAATAGTATAGCAAAACAAAATTAAATAATATCAAACTCAGAAAAATATCTTTTATAATCATTATTGTAATAATACATAAAATAAGGAAGAAGTTTTCTATGAAAATAGCAATAATAAAAAATTTTTATGAACCTTATAATATTGGTGGGGCTGAAGAGACAACTAAATTTGTTGCAGAAAGTTTAGCAAATAAAGATATTGAAATAGTTGTAATAACACTTCACAACAGGAAAAAAAACGAGGTAGAAATAAAATCTGATAGATTAAAAATTTATCGTATTTATCATCATAATTTTTATCTTCCTTATCCTATTGAGAAGAAAAGATTTTTCTTGTTAAAGATATTTTGGTGGATTCTAAATTTGTGGAATCCTTTTATATTTTTAAAGTTAAGAAAAATCTTAAAAAAAGAAAAACCTGATTTGTCCCAAGTACATAATTTTTATGGTTTATCTCATTCTATTTTTTCTGCAGCAAAATCTTTACGTATACCTATTATTTTTTTTGCTCATGATTTTTATTTAGTTTGTAAAAATTCAAGTTTTATGAAAAAAGGAAGATTATGTAAAAATTTATGTCCAATTTGTGTATTATTTATGTTTTATAACAGATTATTTGTTAAGAAAATATATAAATTTTTCCTTTTGTCAAATTTTTCATATGAAGTATTTAGAAAATATCACAAAATCCCAAAAGAAAAAGTTTTTATAAAGCATAATGTTTGTAGAGTTCCAGTTGAAGAGATACAACAAGCAATGGAACATAGGAAAAATTTGCAACAAAAAAATTTTATAAATTTTTTATTTATCGGACGGACAGAAAGACATAAAGGAATACATACCTTTCTAAAAGCTATAGAAATGATAAAATCAGAGAATGTAAATTTTTTTATAGCAGGTGAAGGAGCGGATAAGTATTTAGTAGAAGAGAAGGCAAAAAAGGATAAAAGAATAAAATATTTTGGTTTTGTTCAAGGTGAAAATAAAAAGAAATTATTTTTAGAAAGCGATATTTTAGTTTTTCCTTCAGAATGGTATGAGGGGTCCCCTATAGTGATACAAGAAGCATATGCTTATGGATTACCTGTAATTGCTTCAAAGTTAGGAAGTATTACAGAACATATAGATGAAGGAAAAACAGGGTTTCTTTTTGAACCTGGGAACCCAAGACAACTAAGTGAGATCATTAAAGGTTGTATTAATAACGAATACAAAATTGGCACTATGAGAAAATATTGTTTTGAGAAAGCGTTATCTAATCAAATTAATAGTTTTATAGAAAACTTATTAATTTTATCAAGACAATGATAACTTTTAGAAAAATTGCTTATTATTTAGTAATATTGTGTTTGATATGGTTCCCCATGCAGGATACTATATTAAGTTTTTTATACAGAATTTATCCTGGTAACTATTTATTTGTTTTTTTAATTTTGAAAGAAATAATGATAATTTCTGCCTTCTTCTTATTATTGATTAATTTTGTTATGTCAAATAAGTTGGTAATTTCAAAAATTGAAATTTTTTCTTTTTTATATCTATTGCTTTGTCTTTTTTATTTTCTTTTTGTAGAAGTTGAAGGAATAAGTAAAATAGCAGCATTTACAACTCTTAGAACTTTGCTTTTGCCAATTTTGTTAGTTATAGTAGGTAAATGGTTGATGTTAAATTTAAAAGAAATAAGAATATTCACAAAGGTCATAATAACTATGGGAATATTCTCAGTACTTTTTGGCTTTATTGAGATTTTGATACCTGTTGAAAAATTTTGGCTTGGAATTATGGATTTGTATGGATTTTTGACAAATGTAAAGGGTATGTCTTTGTATCATTTTGTTAAATCTGTTCCAGGAAATTTTTGGGGATTCGTAGGAGAAAGAAGAATGGCAGGACTTCATGGTAGTCCTTTAGCATTAGGATATTATGTAGTTGTACCAATATTAATAACTTTTAGTTTGATGATTAGCAACTATAAAATAAATAAATTTAGTTGTGTTATTTTAATGATTGGAATTTTTCTTACCGAAACCAGAATGGCTATAATTGCTGTAGTATTAGGTATATTTTTAATATTAAAAGAACAAGTTTTGAATTTTATATTAAATTCTAAAATTCATAAGATAGCATTTTTAATGCTTTCATTCTTAATTTTTGGTGGTATCACACTGATTGTTTTATCTGACCAAGTTAGATCCTTTTTATACAAAACCATAACTATTCAAGAAGGCAGAGCAATAGGGCATCTAGATGCTTTGATGCAAAGTGTGTCTGTTGTAGATGAGTTTATTATTAAAGGAGCAGGTATTGGTACTGCTGGTGCTTGGGCTGATATTCATGGTTCAAGAGTAAAAGGTATGGCTTCTGAGAATGTCTATATACCAATTATGGTTCAAATTGGTGGAATTAGCTTGTTTTTATTTTTTTTGTGGTGGTATAATTGCTACAAAAAATTATCTTTAAAGTATAAACAAGAGAAAAACTTATATCTGAAAGGATTAATAAAAGCAATTTTGGCAGCAAATATAGTTTATTTTATATCTGGCTTTGTTTCCGAACAAATACTTGCTTTTACTTCTGTTGCTCATTTTTGGCTGTTGTTAGGAATACTTGTTGGTTATAGAAACTTATGAACATTTTACACATTACCAGACAATTTTTGCCTTGCATAGGTGGAACTGAGAAATATGTCTATGAAGTTGCTAAAAGATTAATAAAAAACAATGTTAAGTGTAAAGTGTTAACTTTGAATTACAATCTTTTTGATAAAATAAAAAAATTTAAATCTTATGAAATTATTGATGGTATAGAAGTCCATCGTATTGCAGGTTTTGGTTATTATAAAAAACCAATTCCTTTAAATTTGCCTATCCAACTTTTTAAATGGGCAGATATTATACATATTCATGATTTAAGATTTTTGTATGAAACTTCGCTCTTATTAAAACCTGTTTTTAAATACAAAATTGTATGGTCAACACACGGATTTTTGTTACATACAAATGATTTATCAAAATTAAAATCTATAGTTATTCCATTATACTATGAACCTACTATAGTAAAGTTTATAGATACTATAATTTGTGTTAGTAAACAAGATTATGAGTATTTTAAAAATTGGGGCATAAAAAATCTTTATCTTGTAGAGAACGGAATTGATTTTGAAAAGTTTAGCAAAGTAAAAAGAAAACCAGAATACGGAAATTTTCTTTACTTTGGTAGAATTGACACTAATAAGGGTTTGGACTCGTTATTTAAAGCATTGTTTATTATAAAAGATAAAAATTGGCAGTTAAACATAGTCGGTAGTGGTTTTAAAGAAATAGTCGGAGAGCTTAAATCTTTAGCAGAAAATTTAGGAATTTCAAAAAATATAATATGGCATGGTTTTGTAGAAGAAGAAAAACTTTTAGAATTTCTTACAAAAGCACATTTATGTTTCTTGCCGTCAACTTATGAAGGGTTTGGTTTTACATTAGTTGAAGCAATGGCTGCTGGTTGTGTCTGTGTTGCTAATGTGATTCCTACATATAAAGATATTGTTGATAATGGCAACAATGGATTTTTAGTTGATTTTTCTCAGCCGGAGAATGTCGCAAATAAAATAAAAGAATTACTTGGTTTATCTTTAAATGAATTTGAGAAAATTTCATTATCAGCAAAAGAAAAAGCAAAAAATTACGATTGGGAAAATAAAATTAAAGAGATAATAAGTGTATATAAAAAATATTATGAGTCAAAAAGTTGAACTTTTTGGGATAAAGTTTGATAAGTTGACAATTGAAGAAGTAAAACAATTTGTTGAAGATTTTATAAAAAGTGGACAAAAGGGATATATAGTTACTCCTAATGCATATCATGTAGTTTTATTAAAGAAAGATAATGAATTTAGACAAGTGTATAATCACGCAACTTTAGTTTTGGCAGATGGGATTCCTATAGTATGGGTATCTAAAATTTTAATGTATGGTCTAAAACGAATAACTGGAAGCGATATTTTATATTGTTTATGTAATTTGGCAGCGGAAAAAGGTTTTAAAGTTTATTTTTTAGGATCAAAAGATATTGTAGTAAAAAAGGTAATAGAAAAACTTCAAAATGTTTTTCCATATTTAAAAATTGTTGGATTTCATCATGGATATTTTGAAGATGACAAACCTGTTATAGACGAAATAAATTCTGTTCAGCCAGAGATACTTTTTGTTGGTATGGGATGTCCAAAACAAGAGAAATGGGTTTATAATTATTTATCTCATCTTAATATAAAGATAGCCGTTCTCGTTGGTGGAGTTTTTGAGGTTATTGCTGGTACTAAAAAACGCGCACCTAGGTGGATACAAAATATTGGGCTTGA
>Ga0068705_10001887_pt1 | contig 10537 bp, 8 predicted proteins | sample YNPMSTMetaG_FD_65631 | JGI IMG/M metagenome (GOLD analysis project Ga0068705, IMG submission 65631) | Anoxygenic and chlorotrophic microbial mat microbial communities from Yellowstone National Park, USA - YNP MS-T MetaG | ecosystem: Environmental > Aquatic > Thermal springs > Hot (42-90C) >... | reverse complement strand
CTTAGCCTCAGGTTCTGATGCCAATGGATAAAACTGCATAGAATTACTCTCTACTCCCATAATGGTATCTATATAGCTCGCAAGTAACACATGGGGTATCTGGGCTAACATAGGGTTTGTAAGGTCCTGTACCATTACACTCATCCCATGAGCCTTAGCCCAGCAGTATGATAACAATGCCCCTGTCTGTGTCTTACAGGTCTTCAATGCCACTCCACTCCAGCCTAGTTCCCTACCAAGCTTTATAACTCTCCAATCGTGGGCACTCTCATCCATAAAGATAGGCTTTCTGCTGGCTATAGGTCTAACATCAATTGGGTTTGACTCCAGGTCATACGGAAAGGGTTGTTCTATATAGAGTATCCTTGCATAAATATCTGGCTTATCGTATAAAAGCCTATCTAACATCTCTACCACATAGCTGGTATCTTTTACTGTACAGTTAAAATCAGTCGAAAACCACAGTACTCCATTCTTTATCCCTATCTCTGCCACCTTTACTATCCTCTGGTAGTCCCAGTCAAAGTCATTACCCCTGAGCTTTATCTTCAGACATTTTAGCCCATCCTGTCTTATCCAGTCTTCTAGCAAAACTGGATATCCATCGTCAGGTTCATTCCCTGTAAGCTCATCTTTATCTATCGGATCTGTACCGCCTACAAGATGCCAAACTATAAGCCTTTCTCTCGGTGGAATCCTGAGGAAATCTTCTATATATTTTCCTTCAAAGGAGACTTGACTATCTTCTGCTGGCTTCAAATAGTATGAGAGGTCTTTATCCATAAAATCTTTTCCATATATCCTGTACACAGGTAATCCCAGATACTTTGCATATGCATCGTGGAATGCTATATCAAATGGAGAGTTACATATTAGAGCGGATAACAATGGCATATCTTCTTTACTCTCTTTCATCTTTTTATTGAATCTGGTAAGCGCTAATGGAAGTATATGTTCTATAAATAGATATCCTGTATCTACTGGATGACTCTCTAAATCACAACTTACCCATTCATCAGCCAGTATCTTACAGAAATTCTTTATGTCCCTGTGCCTGGTCTCGTAGCTTATACTACTTGGCCATCCCCACTGGACGCTTAGAGGCGTTTCCCCCCATCCATCTGTCATCTTCCCCTTTTTATCCTCTACAAACATATGGACCCTAGTGCAGGTAATAGAGGTCAAGACTTCTGGTCCAAACTTTAAGGGTATCCTTGTTACGACTGGTATAAAGTAGAGCTCTATCTTTACTGGCTTAACACAGTCTCTCATTTAAAAGAGTCCCCTTTATTTTTTATTGACTTATCCCTAATTTAAGCAACCTATACCCTCTGGCAAATGCGTTTCCGTCAAAACCAGGTTCATTAAGATGTAAGTCTTCTAGAAAGATTCTGGCTCTGTAACGTTTTGAATGCCTACAGGCTAATGCAACCTTTATAGATTCTAGAAGCTCTGATAAAGAGAAGGGAAATGGAATCCCGTCTTTAAAATAAGCTATTACATTTTCCAAAAGAGGGCGGTATATTTTAGAAGAATCTATACTTATAGTATAAATTCCCTTTGTAGTGGTTATTGTCATATAAAAATGATGAGTAGGGCTCTTAAGTTGTAGAATAACTTGAATACCATTCTTATAATTTATATGGAATAAGTCAGAGGTATAACCTCCTAAATATTCCACTGATTGAACTCCTGTCCCTAAAAGCCCTTGAAACATTTCGATACCATGAATACCATAGTTGAAAGAATCATTACTGGTACTTGCAAAAACACTTAAAACTTCACCATTATCCCCAGATTTAAAGTCTGATATCTCTTGAGCGTATCTTACAGATGAACCCCCAATAATTTTAGCCCCTCTCTTCTCTAACTCTAAAAGCTTGAATACATCGTCTAAATTACCAACGATTGGCTTATCTATGAAAACCCCTTTCCCCGCACTTATAAAGGGTAAAGCTCTTTCTAAATGGAGGTCCCAATTACATCCTAGAATAAAGGCAACATCTACCAGATCTATCATTTCCTCTAAAGTTTTACATGCCTTAGGAATATCATTTTCTCTAGCAAACTTCTCAGCATAACCTTGTCCGTAGATAGTTCCTCCATCCCAACAGGCTACTACCTCTACGTCCTCCCATTCCTTTAGTATCTTTATCCAACTTGCTGGATGAGAGGTATCTAAGTCTACAAATCCAATTCTTAGCATCTTTTCTCCTCCTATATCTTAATAGTATCTCTTCTGATTTCTGGCTAACTTTAGATATTCGTTGCCATATAGATCTAATCTGGTAATGGCTTGTAAGTCTTCTCTTATGTGGTCCGGCTCTCTTACCCCTACACAGCCACTCGTCAGCCTTACCTCGTCTAAATCCACCTTAGCAACCGCAATTCCTTCCCTTCTTCCTGTATCTGCTATTATATCTCCATTGTGATCTACTATATAAGCTCTTCCAGGTCTGAATCTTCCTGCATATGGCGCATATGGAGGCTTACATGCGTAATTTGATTGAACCATCACTATAGAGTTATCAATTGCTCTAGCTCTAAACTGAATCTCTAAAGCAGTCTGGGTAGGTCCATGAGCCATCGTAGGCCAAAAAACTATTTCTGCTCCTTTGAAGGCATAGATTCTAACTATTTCCGGAAAGTATATATCCATACAGATCATAACTGCTATTCTATAAGACTCGATGTCAAATACAGGAAAATCGTCTCCAGGAGTGATACCTATAACTCTTACCTCCGAAGCAGTCGGTTGAACCTTCCTATATGACCCAACTATCTCTCCTTTTTTATTAAAGACTGTTGCCTGATTGTAAATTTTTTTATTATCTACAACCGGATAAGTAGCTATTACAGATATTTTATAATCTCTAGCAACATTAGAAAGTCTGTTGCTTAACGGGCCCGGAATAGTTTCAGCGATATCAGGTATTGTTATATCTTTGACATTCGTAATATTAAACCATTCAGGTAAACAAACTATATCTGCTTCCCTCTTAGATGCTTCTTTTATATAAGAAATGGCTTTCTCTATGTTCTTCTCAACAGTTGTGGGCTCATCATCAACTAGAAAAGAAACAGTAGCAATATTTATATATCTAGACACGGATAAACACCTCCTATATTAGAGAATGATAGATTCTATCTACAAGTTCCATTGTTTTACAGGCATCAGTGAAGCTGGTAAGGGGCTGTTTCTTCTCCTTTATGCAATCGATAAAATGCCTGTTCTCCTGATAAAATCCAGCTACTTTGTAGAATACATCACTCCCGGCATACTCCTTAGCTTCAAGCACCTCCGGTGTTTCATTATTATCCCTGTAGATCCTTGCCTCTACTTCTGGATCTACAAATGCCGATATCCCTATAGAATGCATCTCTACAGAGAAGATCCTTTTCCCTGCTTTCCAGTTTGTATTTAGATATCCTACAGAGCCATTTTCGAACTTTATAAATGCATTGAATGAATTATCAAAGTTCGAGTCTATAGCCCTTATATCAGAGACAACTTTTTTCGGTTCTCCACATAGAAATCTCAGGATATCTACCGAGTGTATGGCATCACAGGTTAGTATATCGATGGCTCCATCGTAGTATGGTCCTCCATTATAATTTTTGATAAATGTGGCGATGGCTTGAGTTATTCCTCCTCTATCATCTATCTCCTTCTTACAGGCTGTAATTAACGGAGCAAATCTCCTCTGAAATCCTACCATAGTAAGGCAGTCATTCTTTTCTGCAGTTAATGCCATCTGACGAGTCTGTTCTCTGGTAACTCCGGGTGGCTTCTCTATAAATACATGAAGTTTCTGTTTGAGGCAGTGAATGACTATGTCAAAGAGGTGATGTGGAGGCATAAGTATGTAGACGGCGTCTGGATTAGTTTTTTCTATCATCTCCTTGTAGTCCTTAAAGGTATTCTCTATATGAAATCTTTCTGCAGTCTTTTTTAATTTTTCTTCCACCAGGTCACAAAGACCTACTATCTCTACATCATCAAACTCCACAAGAGAAGGGTAATGCACCGCATTAGCCATACTCCCTGCGCCTATCAGGGCAACTTTTACTTTACGCATCATAAATATCCTCCTCTCATTCGATAAGTTTTTTGATAAATTCTTCTTTATGGTCTTCTAGCCAATATAAAGGTTCTAAGAGCCCATTCTTAATAAAATTTCCTCTTTCCTCTTGAGGAACTTTTCTTACTGCTGCATCTATTCTAGAAAATATCCAGCGTGCCTTTATAAACCAGGGTAAAACTATAATTTCTCCCTTATCTATAGATAAAATCTCTTTATAAGCTTCAATAAATATTCTCGAACATTCCATATCGATTTGACATGCTTGGGTAAGTGAATAGATATCTCCACCATTAATTAAATTCCTTCTTTTAGATGCAAAGTACAGTATACCATCAGCTAGATCTCTAACCCTAGGTTGTAGACTTGTCCAATCCAGATCAAATATTCCAACTACTCTATTACCTCGAAACCTTAAGTTAGCAGGATGGTAATCACCGTGGATTATAAAAAGAGGAAGACCCCAGTAAACTTTATCTGGCAGATATTTCTCAATGTCTTCAACTATACCGTATAATAAATCAATAAAAGCTCTATCAATATCATTTTTAATAATGTCTATACCCTTTCTTATAGAGAGAGGACTGTCATACCTACTTAGAGATTTAAGATTCTTATAAGGAAAATCTTCAGTTGCTAGATGAAATTTAGCTAGTGTATACCCGGCATCCTCTAATTGAGATGTATTATCTGGATTAAAGTATGTTCCTTCTATATAAGGAAATAATTCATAAACTCTAGAGTTTATTCTTATCCACTCTTTACCATCTCTAGTGGGGATAGACGGAAAGACATATATATTCTTTTTGTATAGGTGTTCTATTAATCTATGTTCAAATAATAACCATTCTTCATCTGAATATCTAGGATTACGTAACTTTAAAATATATCTACCGTCTTGTGTTTCTACAATATAAAAATTATTAGCAGTACCTCCATTAAAGGGAATTATCTCTTTTATAGGTTCCAGTTCATAATAGGAAGAAATTATCTCTAAAATTTCGTCTAAAATAACCATTTCTTTAAAAAAGCTAGACCACTTTCATATCTTATCTCATGTCCGCCTGAATGAAGATCTATCTGTATTCTATCTCCAATATTTAATTTGGCATAATGCTCTTTAGCTCTATAAAATTCTTCCAAAACAAAGGGCCACCAAGATATCTCATCTGCCTCTCCTGTTTGTATAAGTAATGGTCTAGGACAGATTAAAGATACTAAATCACTATCTGTAAATTCTCTCAGCCATCCAGGTATAAAAATATGCTCCTCAGCTGTAGATAAGAAACAACTATATCTAGGGTCATCTATAACCATCTTCTTTAATCTATGGTTGAAAAATGCACTTATGATACCTAATTTTATTCTATTTTCTATTGGTAAGGTGATAAGAGTATAAAATCCTCCTAAACTAATACCCCACATTCCAACTCTATTTTTATCTATCTCAGGCAATATAAGAACATAGTCTAAAAGATGTTTTAACTTACTTATCTCCAATCCAGCTATAGTTTTACCTAAAAGTAAACACATCCTTTGATATCTCGCTCTGGGAAAAACCTCTGTAATATTTAATGGAGCTAAAACCGCAAAACCCTCTTCTAATAAGCGATATCCGTAAGAATGATAAAGATTTGTCGGATCTAAGAATCCAAATACTCTTTCAGGAAAAGAGACAAGACCATGCTGAGCTATAACAAGAGGTAATCTACCTCCGCTCTCTTTGGGCAATCCTAAAATTCCTCTACAGTATAAATTCTGAGAGAAATTAATCCTTATATATTTCAATATTATATTCTCCCTCTTCCAAAAGAGTTCCTCTGCCACAGTAAAATCTCCTTCTGGTTCAAATAGACCAACAGCTTCTTGCCACCTTCGTCTATTCTCCTCTACAGAAGACAAAAATTCTTCGATAGAAGAATAATTTCTATTCCAGTAGAGATTCTGTCTATCGGCATATCTATCCACACATAGGTATCTTAAATATTCCTCTGTCTCCCTTCGTTGGAGACTCTGAATATCTTTGATCTTTCTTTCAATATGCTTTTCCCAATCTTCAGGAGAACTTCTATATTCCATAAGGTCCCTTCCTATATTCTTTGAGGTAACCCTGTCTTTATAGCTTCAAATAATTTATTTATTATCATCGTAGCCCTTTTTCCATCTTGCCATCTTGGGACAGAAGAATCATCTCTTAGAACATAATTAACAAAGGCTTTTAAAAGTCCCAAATCTCCTTCCGGATCAATCCTCGATTCTTCTGTGTAGGTCTCTGCTTGTAGATGTATAGGTTCTATTCCCCAGAACATAACATCATGACATCTGTTATAGAGAGTAGCTCCCATTTCTCCAGCAAAGATCTCTATAAAGAACTTTGAAGTAAAGTTATTCAATCCACAATCACCTTGAATAATACTAGCAATAACGCCATTCTTGAATTTTATAGTACCTACTATATTATCTATCACTTCAGATCCTGGATGAGTTAAAGCGCCTCCCTCTGCGTAAACAACCGATGGTTCACTATCTGCTAAATAACAGAGGAGGTCTACTGTATGACACCCTTGAGAAATAACATTCCCACCACCTACCTCTGGCTTTTGACTCCAGACATCATCAGACCATCTTGCATCTACCATTTGTCCTATCAACAATATTGGCTTAGGGATTAGCTCTTTTGTTTTCTGGACCATAGGTATAAAACGCATTTTGAAGCAAACCATTAGCTTTACCCCTGCTTTCTCTACCGCTTCTCCAATCTCGTCACATTCCTCTATGGTAAGGGCCAATGGTTTTTCTATAAGGATATGCTTCCCTGCTTTAGCAGCTTGTATAGCATACTTAGTATGAGTATCGTGCCAGGTAGAAATAATAACTGCATCTATTCTGGGATCGACAAATATTCTATCTACCTCTGTAGTATAGTATTCTCCTCCAAATTCCTCTAAACAGGCTTTTGCTGAGCTTTCTTTTATATCCGCATATGCATATAAATAAATCTGGGGGATATTTCGAGATAATTTACTATATAATCTTCCTCTCCCTCCACATCCTATTACTCCTACGTTTATTCTTTCCATCCCTACCTCCTATACCATCCGAGACTCTGAATTACATCTATCATAGTCCTTACATTCTCAACTTTCATCTCATCTGTTAAACTATTAGAGCTTGATATAATATACCCTCCATTGTATCCTACTTCTTTTATCAGCCTTTCTACCTGAGCTCTTACCTCTTCCTGATTTCCATTAATTAGAATATTCATATCCACATTCCCCACTAGACATATTCTGTTACCATATTTTTTCTTCAATTCAAATATATCCATACAGTCTGGCTGTATAGGATGAATTCCATTTTGACCTAAAGTAAGCCAATCTTCTAAAATAGGATTCATATTCCCATCGCTATGACTAATCCAAGGAATAGAAATAGTATTTGCTACCTCCTTTGATACAGGCAAAATCAACTCTCTGTAGAGTTTAGGAGAAAACATAGGTCCTGTATCAAAAGCCACGTCATCAAAAGCCCAAAATATATCGAATCCTATGTCTTCTAAAATTGGAATAATCTCTTTTGTCCAGTTAGCATAACGGGTTAAGACTTCTTCAACTAAGCCTGGATAATCTACTAAAGCTAGAGAAAAACCATCGATTCCCATACTCATAACAGTAGCTCCTATACCTAATCTTATACAAGCCACTGCGCAATAGTCTTCCTTATGAGAAATAAAATCTTTAGCTGGTCCATAAAATCTTTTATCTTTAGGATTAGGGAATTCCATCATCTTCAGATCGTTCCAACTCTTTATTAAACCTCTCCCCACAATTACTTTTCCCCTTTTATCAATTATCTTTTCAGCATAGATTGGAGCAAAGGCATTATAATTTATATTATCTTTACCAAGAGTTCGACAAATTTCTTTCTGTATCTCTGCTTGTTCTTCTCCACTTACCACAGGTAAACCATTAGGAGCAATACTCCAATTTAAAGATATCTTCCTCCCTATAAGTCTAGAAGCTACTCCATCTTCTATTATTCCTTCTATCCATGGAACTCTGTCAGGTATTCCTAGTTTTAAGGCAGTTAAGACTCTTTCCCGAGAAATCATTTATCTACCTCCATAAATATTAAAAATTCCGGCAGTCAAGAACTCTTGACTGCCGGAGAAAGCATTACTGTTTTATAAAGAACTGCTCAAAATACAAGGGTCCTAACCAGTAGTCATTTGTTCTAGTAGAAAATACACGAGGAGTATTTCTGAGATTCTTCTTTATAACAAGATTATCTCCTGGATAAGTAGTAACACCAATTATCCAAAGATTCTCATTGTGAATTCTAAGTGCTTCAGTTATTAACTTAGTTTTTGTCTCTATATTTGTAGCTCTTAGAGCGGCCTTATGGATATCCATAAGCTTCTTCACCTCTGGTGGAGGCTCTTCACCTTTCTTTCCACCAGAATCAAACCATTGGAACCATAATGGGGCCCATTTACAAGAATGAGAAGGATAGACTAAAAAAAGTTGAGGGTCCCAAATGGGGTTAAAACCTCCCATAATATTGGAGCAGAGTATTTGATGTTCACTGGTTTGAATTCTTTCATAGAGTAAATTCCAGGTTGCGGGTTTTATTATTACTTTAAGTCCTATTGCATTTAAGTACTTAGCTATTAACTCCGGAGTATCACCCTGATAAGTATTCGGAGAAAAATGATGCTCAACAACAATTATCAGCGGGCTCCCATCAGGAAATAACCTATAGCCATCTTTATCCCTTTTCTTCAACCCTATCTGATCTAATAAAGCATTAGCCTTTTTAGGGTCGTATCTTACATACTTAGTAGCATATTCTAATTGCTTAGGTGAATAATAAAAAGAGCTCTCCATCAGAGCAAGGTTTATATTTTTGCTCCTACCTAAATAGAGAAGCTGGTTTATTTCATCTCTATTAATAGCTAGAGACAGAGCTAACCTAAAGTTTCTGTTCCGGAAAAGTTCACGAAGCTTTGGATCTTTGACATTCTGATTAATAAACAATGCAACTGCTGCCAGACCATCAATGGGAACATTTCTAGCCACATCATATCCTCCCTTTTCTCTATTCTCCACGAGTACTGGATAATCCGATAAGCCTCCCACCATATAATACTGCCAATCTATCTCTCCTGATAGGGCTTTCATAAGAGTAGTAGCTGGATTATTAACACGTTCCAACACTACTCTATCGATATAAGGAAGCTGGTTGCCAGCTGGATCAATCTTCCAATAATATGGGTTTCTTTCGGCAATTTCTCTCTGAGAACCAGGTTTAGTTGTCAAACGCCAAGCAGATAGAACAGGCAATTCTGGATTAGCCATTAAGTCCGCCCTATTAAGGAACAGTTGATACCAGGTAGGAAAACCGCTCTCTTTTGCCATCGAATTAAGCTTATCCATAGAAACATACTTAGGGTGAAATTGCTTTAAATAATGTTTAGGAGATCTAACTATACCCATACTTGTTACAGAGGCTAGAGCTTCTATAAAGAGTGTATTAGGACTAGAGAAACTAAATTGGATAGTATAGTCATCGATCCTTTTTACCTTAACTTCTCCGCCAGCCGTTATCCATGGGGGAAGAATAGGGGTAAGATCTTTATTAAGAAGCCTATCTTCAAACCAGAAGATGATATCGTCTGCTGTAAATGGCTGCCCATCTGACCACTTTACCCCTTTTCGTAGATAAATAGTAAAAATCTTACTATCACGAGACACTTCCCATTTCTTTGCCAGGTTAGGAACAATTTTTACTTTGCCTTTCTCTCCCCTGGCTCCTGGATCGTCCCATCTCAGAAGTGGTTCATACTGAAGGATTATAAGTGGTAGATTACCAACTTCTACTGTGTGCCATGTTCCTCCATATTGCCCTATTTCTTCGTAAGGCTCAACAACTAATAAATCATCTGGAAGTCTTTTATCTACTGGGGGAAGTTTACCCTGCTTTACAAGCTCTGCTAAAATAGGGGATTCACTGAATCTAGTAATCTTCTGTCCTGTAAGTTTCTCCCATTCTTCCGCGTTATACTGTCCTACTGGTAATTTTTCTACTCCAAATGCAAAAGAAACTACGCCTAATATTAGGCTTATACATAAAACTAGTATAATTAATCTCCTTAAATAAGTCTCCATATCTTTTCCCTCCTCCAAAATAACTTAAAATTTTAAAATAATCTTAAAAACATTATCCTTAGAAGAGCAATCAAAAGCATCCTTCGAAGGTAACTAGACTTGTTTATTACTAATATTAGTAAGGAGACACTTCTTACTCTTTATCTATCACCTCCTCGTATCAATAAGTAGATTCTCGGAAACTCTAAAGCCTCTTGTAATCTCACTTCTAGTTATAGCCTTACTGCACTTCACCCCCACAGCCCAACCCCTTGATTTTTATTCTTTGCCTCCTTATCCTAGTAC
>Ga0068705_10001884_pt1 | contig 10551 bp, 9 predicted proteins | sample YNPMSTMetaG_FD_65631 | JGI IMG/M metagenome (GOLD analysis project Ga0068705, IMG submission 65631) | Anoxygenic and chlorotrophic microbial mat microbial communities from Yellowstone National Park, USA - YNP MS-T MetaG | ecosystem: Environmental > Aquatic > Thermal springs > Hot (42-90C) >... | reverse complement strand
TTACTGGAATGACTGGTTCACGGCAATGCTGTTCATTTCTAATCAAAGGCTTTATCCATTGCAGTATTTGCTATACCGGATGCTTGCATTTGCCAGTTATACCCAGAAGATGCTGTCAGAGGGCGGTTTTGTAACTGAAATGCAATTTCCGCAGGAAACTATGAAGCTAGCAATGACTGTGGTTGCAACGGGACCCATTATATTGGCATATCCTTTTGCTCAGCGTTATCTTATATCGGGAATGACCATTGGCGCAGTCAAAGGTTAATACCGCAAAGCGGGTTAACATAAATTAATATATTTTAAGGAGGTAGTGTCAATGAGAAGGAGTGTTAAGATTTTATGCATGGTTTTATCGGCTCTGCTTTGGCTGACATTTGTGTTCGCTGGATGCGGGAAGAATGATAAAAAAAGCCAGCAGTCCGATCAAGGTGAAATCAAGCAGCAGAAACCAACTGCAGAAGAGGGCGAAAAAGAATTAAGTTATGTAGAACTTAAGTTTGTTTTATACGGAGAGGCGCCTCCGGATTTTCCTCCTGTGCTGGAAGAACTAAACAAGAAATTATTGAAGGATATAAATACAAAAATTGATGTTGAATACATTCCTTTTGCGGATATTTCAACAAAGACATCGCTCAAGCTTGCCACACCCGGTGAATGGGATGTAATTTTTACTGGCACAGGTGTATTTGGCTATCCGGATCATGCTGCAAAAGGAGCATTCCGGGAGCTAACCAAGGAAGAAGTAAAGAAGTATGCGCCTCTATATTTTTCAAGGATTGATGAGAACAGTTGGCAGGATGTTTTGGTTGGAGGAAAAGCATACATGCTTGCAATGTCTTTTGCTGAGTTGGGCGTAGGTGCAGCTTTTTACAGAGACGATCTCAGAGAAAAGTACAATGTGCCTGAAATAAATACGGGAGAAGATTTTGAAGCTTATTTTGAAGCAATAAAAAAGAATGAACCAGACATGTTGCCCGTTAATGGCTATGATACAGAGATAGCAGCGATTTTTGGCTTATTGATTGGTGCACAGGGGTATACCCAAAGTGGGATTTTCTACTATGATCCTGATGATACAACATATCAGGTAAAAACAATATTTGATGATGAAATAGTTGAAATTGTCAAAAAAGCAGCCTATAAAGTTAAGAGTTTCTATGAAAAGGGGTACTTGCCTCAGAATCCTTTTGGTCAGAAAACATCTGCAATAGAATTAGGTAAAGCCGGGAAAACGTCTATATGGCATAATGCTTTTGAGAACTATCCGCAGTACGCTGCAGACATGAAGTCGAAAGGATGGAAGTTAGGAGCATTACCTTATATGTCAAAAAAAGGTATTACATTTAAAAGATCAGGAGCCGGAAATGGCTGGGCGATTTCACCTGCTTGCAAGAATTATGAAAGAGCATTGATGGTACTTGAGCTTATCAATCAGCACAACGATTATGTTATGCTTGTATCGTTCGGTATAGAAGGGAAAAACTATATCATCCGCGACGGCAAGTTGGCACTTGCACCTGGTATTGACCCTTCAAACAATCCTTTTCCCATGTATAGCTCGGGATTCTGGCCGGCAAACCGTGATTTGTGGCCCCCTCTTGAAAATTATACACAGGATTATATTGACATCAAAAAGAAGCTGGTAAAAAATGCGATTTCGCATCCGTTGGCTAATTTTAATTTTACAATCGAAAGCGTAAAAACGGAGATGTCTAATATTGGAAATGTTACTTCCCAGTATTGGATGCCTATCACATTAGGCCTTGTAAAAGATGTGGACTCTGCAATTAATGAATATAAGCAAAAATTGAAAGCTGCCGGTGCTGATAAGGTAATTAATTCATATAAAGAGCAATTTAGCGAATACATGAAGGCTCGTAATAAGTAATAAAAAATTAGACTAACTTTTATGAAATAATTATGATATAATGATAACACAACATGAATATGTCTCTAAACTTTGTTTTCAATAAAATGAAATAATGAATTATAGAGTCAGAATATAAATAAGAAGACAACATGCTTATTAGAAACGGAAAAATAATAAAGATATTTAGCTGAAAGATTACTTGTGAATTTTATGGGTAACCAAAATTTCTCAATTTGGAAGGTTACCCATAAGATTCACAGATTAGTGAAGGTGGCTATTTTGATGTTATACTGCAAGATCTCATTTTTAGAGATTATATGAGATTTATGTAATCCCCGGCAAATCTTAATGAGTGTTACTAAAATGTCAACAGTCTTTGCAAAGTGTTTGGCATCTTTCTTTTTTGTATACAATTGTAGTCTCCTCAACATTCAGAAACAATAAAAAATAATATAACCAGAGACTACAGAACAAAAGATTATAAAGCTTTTAATATTACACCAGAATAACAGGAGTGTTTTACATGACAAGTAGAGAAAATGTAATCAGAACGATTGAGATGCGATATCCGGAAAGGCTGGCTTACCAGTTCAGCCCTGAATTTGGGTCAGATATAGTGCAGATGCGTTATCAACCCGTGAAGGCAATTGGCCAGGAACAAGGCTTTGATGAGTGGGGAGTGGGATGGGAAAGTTCTGAAGTTGCACGAATTGGTTATGTAAAGGATTGTCCTCTGTCAGATTGGGCATTGCTGCAGAGTTATAGATATCCCGACATAACACAGCCTTCTTGCTGGATGGCAGTAAATGCTGCAAGAAGTACATACCCTGATAAATATCTGATTGGGATGGGTATTTCATTATATGAGACTGCTCAGCATCTTAGAGGAATGATTAATTTGTTTGAGGATATGGCGTTTGGAGAAGAAAAACTTTTTGAGCTTCTTGACAGATTGGTATCAATGAATGCCTATGCAATTGACAGATATGCTGAGAGTGGGTTTGACGGATATATGTTCACAGACGACTGGGGACTTCAGGATAAGCTTATGATTTCTCCGGATTTGTGGCATAAGCTTTGGAAGCCTTATTATGCAAAAATCTTTAAACAGGTCCATGATAGAGGGATGAAAATGTTTCTTCACAGTTGCGGGTATATTGTGGATATCCTGGATGGACTGATTGAAGCGGGACTTGATGTGATTAACATGGATCAGCAGGCTAATATGGGCCTTGAACGGCTGGCTGCTTACAAGGGGCGCATCACGTTCTTTTGCCCGGCTGATGTCCAGAAGATTTTGACAAGCGGCGACATACCCATGGTGCGTTCATATTGCAGGCGTATGTTTGAATGCCTTGGTTCTACAAGAGGTGGATTTATCGCAAGATGGTACGGGGATCCTGTGAGTGCGGGGCATCATCCGGATGCGGTGAAAGCGATGCAGGAGGAGTTTCTCAAAATTAGCGAAGAGTATTTTGGAAGGCAATGTTGAATGGAATCTTGGTTTACTTTAACATAACCAATTCTTGATGACAAGAAAGAAGGAAAAGTATGGAGCTTTTATTTAAAGGAAATTTGCAATTGCTTAATGATGGGATTAATTTTATGTCTGAAGAGCTGGGTTTTGAAATATGCCAGCAAGGGCTAAGCATTGATGTTAATAGGTGCGATACCGGACTCAGAGTAATTTTCAACGGCGTATCCGCGCAAATCTGCTACTCACAGACAGTGCATTTTTTCCGGGGGCTTGGACTTTTAATAGAAAAGATTAAAGAGCAAAAAGCATTTGAAATTCATGAAAACACTATATTTGATACTTGCGGACTGATGCTTGACTGTTCTCGCAATGCGGTGCCGAAGGTTGATACCCTGAAGACGCTTCTCAAAAAAATGGCTCTTATGGGGCTTAACATGCTTATGCTTTACACAGAGGATACCTATACGATAGAAGGAGAACCTTATTTCGGATATATGAGAGGCAGATATCTTAAAGAGGAGCTTGAAACAGTCGACAGATATGCAGAGAAACTTGGAATTGAAATTATTCCTTGCATACAAACGTTGGGTCATTTGTACCATTTGCTAAAATGGGACACCTACCAGCATCTAAGAGATACGGGAGACTGCCTGCTTGCAGAGTCCGAGGAAACCTATGCTTTTATTGAGAAAATGATAAAAGCTGCATCTTCTCCTTTTAGGTCCAAACGTATTCATGTAGGACTTGACGAAGCGTTCGGCCTTGGAATGGGCAGACATTATGCTATGCACGGACCACCGGATAAATTAAAGCTGATGGTTCAGCATGTGAGGCGTGTATGCGAAATTGCTGAAAATTACGGTTTGAAGCCTATGATGTGGGGAGATATGTTTTTTTGGGAAGGAACCCCTGGACGGAATTATTTGGATTCCAGGCTTGAAATGACTGAAGAGCAGTTGAGAGAATATCCTCAAAATATGCAGTGCGTATATTGGAATTATTTTGCACGAGATCGGCAGTTTCATGAGCAGATGATTGAAGCGCACAGAAAGTTTTCCTCACAGGTAGCATATGCCGGTGGTTTGGTGGCATGGTCTGGATTTGCACCAAAATACTCGCTGATGTATAACACCATTCCTAATGCTATGGCCGCGTGCAAAGCAAAAGGGGTTAAAGATGTTTTTTTGACCTTCTGGGGAGATGATGGAAACCAATGTGACGTATTGTCATGCCTTCTCGGACTTCAGCTATTTGCTGAAACATGCTATGGTGACAATACCTGGAGGGAAACTATTTCATCCAGGGTACTGACATGTACTGGTGTTCCTATGCAGAGCTTTTTAATGCTAAAAGATCTGGATGAAACTCCGGGGGTTAATGCAAACGCCTACCGTCCTCCGTGTGTATCAAAGAACCTGTTATGGCAAGATCCCCTATTAGGGCTGTTTGACAAGGACATTGAGGGAATTGGGCTCCGTGAGCATTATGCAGCACTGGCTTGCAAGGTTAAAAACTGTGACAGGGGTCGTATGGATTTTATTTTTGATCTGCCAGGAGACCTCGCAGATGTACTTGAGCTGAAGGCAGAGTTAGGTAAAGATATTATAAAGTACTATAAATCAAAAGATTTAGAAAATATGAGTCATATTAGCAAAAATATTATACCTGAACTTATCAGAAGAGTTGAGAGATTGAGGTTAACACATCGAAAACATTGGTTTAGCATGAACAAGCCTTTTGGATGGGAAATTCTTGATTTGCGTTATGGAGGTTTGCTTGCAAGGCTTCAAAGCGCATCCGGTCGTATAAATGATTATCTTGAAGGCAGGATTGATGTCATTGAGGAACTGGAAGAGGAAAGACTTCCTTTTGATTCAACTCTTGAGGGTCTTGGAAACGGAACGATGCTTCCGTATGCACGGGTAGTCTCGGTGAATTTATTGTGATGTTCCAAGCAGAATAAAGAACCGGAGGAAGATTGCTATGAAAAGACCGAATGTCCTTTTTGTTATGTGTGATCAGTTGCGGGCAGACGCAATAGGAGCATATGGCAATTCTATTATCCACACACCAAATTTGGACCGTTTGGCAAAAAGGGGAGTGTTGTTTACAAAAGCGTATTCCACATGCCCTGTATGCATCCCCGCCAGGTACACAATACGAACAGGTTGTGAACCTTACAACACAGGTTTTTTTATGAATGGGCCTCCTTTTTTGGAAGAAGGACAAACGGAGAAAACTGAGGAGAGATGTGGAAGATACCTTGCACGTGTCATGAGCGATATGGGTTACAGAACCTTTGGGATAGGCAAATTTCATACATACCCCGACTGGGATGAAGAACTTGGATTTGAAGTTCATCTTCATTCTGAAGAAACGTATAGTTCTCTGGAGCAGCGCGAAAAAGATGCTTATGCTTCATTTCTTAAAAATAAGCATCCGGAGTTTAATTTTATTGAACAACCTCATGGAGAAAGGACAGAAATGTACTACATTCCCCAGATGAGCCCTTTTCCTGCTGATATTACCGTCGAGTCATGGGCAGCGGACAGGGCTGTTGAACAAATTTGCATGGAAGATGAGAGGCCTTTTTTCGGATTCGTCTCCATGATTGGACCTCATCCCCCCGTAGCACCTCCTATACCGTACAACCGGATGTATAATCCTGACAACATGCCTGCGCCTGTTTGCGGAGATATTTTAGTGGATCATATGGATGAGCAGCTTCCATGGATGAACTATATGATATGGGCGGAAGATATTGGAAGTTCTGTAGCTCGAGTTATCAAAGCTCGTTATTATGGTGAAATTACTTACATTGATATGTGTATTGGAAGGATATTGAATGCTTTGGAACAAAAAGGATACACCAATAACACATTAGTTTGTTTTTTTTCTGATCACGGGGATCACCTTGGAGACCATCATTCCTGGCAGAAAGAGAGTTTTTTTGAAGCTTCCTGTAGAATCCCATTCATTTTAAGCTGGCCTGAGTTCCTTCCCAAGTCAGCAGTATGCGAAGATTTGGTATGTCTTACAGACTTGTTTGGCATTGCTACCTCGGCTGCAGGCAATCCACAATTCAGGGATGGAATAGATGTACTTGCAGCAGTACGGGGATGTGGCAAGAAACGAGAGTATCTTTTCGGGTACTATGGGGTTCCAGGTACCAGGAGCTTTAAGATTATGGTCCGAGATAGAGAATGGAAATATATTTACATGGCAAACGGCGGAAGGGAGCAACTTTTCAACCTATGTACAGATCCCGATGAACGAAGGCAATGTATAGAAACTTACTGCGCCGTAGCCTCCAGGATGAGGGAAGTTGCTTTTGAGGAAGCGAGGCGGAGGCCTCTGCTATCCCATGCGCTTTGCGGCAATTCTTTTATTGCACTGGATTATGAACCGTTGCCGAGGGTCAGGGCATACCAGTTTGATTCGTCAAGGGGAGTTTATGGATTTATGTACTGAACCGTTTTCGTAAATTTGCTTTCGTGAACTTGCAATAGCTTACGTTTACAGCTAAAATTCAACCGAACATATAAATTTTTCGGTTTCTAAAAGAGTTTCCCAATAGAAGGGATTGTTGTTTTCATTGAAGTTAAAAAAGCCGTGTTCTTGATTGGGATAGAGACGAAGAATACATTGGTTTTTATTTTGCATCATGATGTCGCGAAACTTGATGCAGGATTGATAAGGCACAATTTCATCTTTTTCCCCTTGAAAAATGATAGCCGGCGGCAACCCGCCGGTTACATGGTGCATGGGTGAAATATCTGCCAGTTGCCGGCCATACAGCTTGAAAATGTAGTTGTTTTCGATTGTGTCAAGTACAGGATTGAATAAAACCATGGCCTTGGGAATTTGGTATATTTCATTTGGGTCGTACCGAGGTGATTTTATAATCGCACAGCAAGCGGCAAGATGCCCTCCTGCTGAACCTCCGGCTACAACAATTTTCAAAGGGTTAATTCCAAAAATATCCGAGTTATCCCTGACCCACTTAACAGCATCTTTGGCATCTATTAGGCTGTCAAATGGGGTGGAACCATGTCTTGAACTTACTCTATACTCCACAGTAAAACAAACAATTCCTTTAGATGCCAAATAAATGCTTTGGTGCATGAACTGATCTGCGGAACCTTCTTTCCATGCTCCTCCATGAAAAAAAATCAAAGCCGGGCATTGTACTCCATCAAATTCCTGTGGAGGATGATGCACTGTAATGGACAGTGATGCAGTGCTTAAAGACTTATATGCATATGTAGAAGTTTTCAAATGCATTTTATTGTTCATTTTATTATTTATTATATACATACGGTTAGTGAGTAAGCTTTTCGATTTCTAATACTTGCATTTAATAATCTGTTGAACCATGGCATCCACATTTTCACGGGGACAATGGATAGGAATATCATGGCTTGACATTATAAGTCCGCCATTTTGACCTAGCGTGTTGAAAATATAGGAGATATGATCTTGAATTTCTGATATGCTTCTGTCAGGGATGATTTTGGTATTGTCAATCCCTCCGTAGACCGCCAGCCTGCCATGGTAATTCTTCTTAAATGCTATAAAATCGTTGAATTCCGGCTGCATGGGATTTATAGCGTTAATCCCTATTTCGACAAGCTTGTCCAGTATGCCGGTTACATTCCCATCGGAGTGGAATACAACATATTTTCCTGCTTTTTTAGCCATATGAATTCCTTCTTTGAAATAATCCAGAATAAACTCCTCAATCATGGGTACGGAGAGCAAAAGGCCGGAAGATGAGGCAATATCGTCCTGAAAATATACAGCTGTGATGGGCAGTCTAATAACTTTTTCAATAACCTTGTTCTGTATATCCATAATCCTCTTTGTTATTTTATGCAACGCATCCGGATGATCGTATACATCAAAAAACAGATTGTCCATAAGACGCATGCCATGGAGCAGTGTGAATGGACCAGGTATATTTACAAAGATAGCCTTTTCGGGGTATTTTTTAAGGTTAGCATAGATATGACTATATACCTTTTCCTCTTCGGGGTCAGGCATGACAAGCTGCTCAGCCTCATTCCAGTCCTTAATCAAAGGCTCGGTAAACCAGAAGGAGCCATCTCGTTCTTCTCCTTTTCCTTGAGGCCACTCCAAAAGGGGAAAGGTTTCTATTACGTCTGCATCATAATGTGTAATTCGGAAATCCTCACCGAGATTCTTCTCATAGTCTGCCAACAGACGACGATCCATCCAGAAATTAAACGGCACACGGTCTGTTTTTTCAAAATTCAGTTGCTTTATAACTCTTTCCTTGGAAGTCATAATAACATACCTCACTTGCAACATATTTATATAATATATTATATAGTGTATAATAAAACTGGAACAGGGACGATGCTACGGAAAAAATGGGGTGAAATTATGGTTGCAACAGAAAAGAATTATTCAGGGAAAAGAGTTATGATCAATTCTGATGCGTATTTCAGTAATGGCATTCCGTTTTATATAGATAGATGCGATTATATGGATTATGAAGCTATTCAGTATCATTGCCATGAGTTTATTGAAATTGCTTATGTATACAACGGGAAAGGGACTCATGTTTTGGATGGACGAGAATATGTGGTCTCTAAGGGGGATTTGTTTATTATAAATATTGATGTACCCCATAGCTTTTATCCTATTGATGCCAATAATACCGACAGGCTTATTGTTATGAACTGTATATTTGTACCGGAGTTTATTGAGAAATTTAACATTGAATTGCCCATCTTAAATGAAATTATAAGAATATTTCTCTATAAATCTTTTTATCCTGGCGAAGCCGCTGCCGGCCCCGATATTTGTTTTCCGGGAGAAGCAGGGGAAGATATCGGACGGATTTTTGATAAAATGTATATGGAGTATAAAATAAAAAATGAAGGTTATAAGGAAATGATTAAAATTCAGCTGTGTGAATTGTTGATAGAGATATACAGACGCTTCATGGCAAAAAACAGCTTGCTTGAACCTTGCGAGGCTGCCAAATACGAGTTAATGGGGGAGGTCTTGCGCTACCTCGAAGAAAATTATTCCCAAAGATTGAATGTATCTGACATCTCCAGGCAAGCATACATGAGTAAAAGCCATTTTTCTTTTATATTTAAAGAAGCTACAGGGCTTAGTGTAATAGACTACCTGCAGAAAATACGCATAGAAAAGGCATGCAAATTGCTTTCCGAGCATCCTGAAAAGCCAGTGGCAGAAATTGCATGCTGCGTAGGTTATCAGGATTATAAATTTTTTAACCATATATTTAAAAGGGTAACCGGAATGACTGCAAGGGAATACAGAAAGAAGTGCAGAGCATGAAAATCTTCAGAAGCTTATTGCGGCACTAGTATTGGAAGAAACTTGGCATATCAAATCCCAAAAAGTCCATAAATAGTTTTGCCGGTTATTATATAGAAATCATGGTCAAATTGCTTAAATTCTTCAAGCTTGGATTCAAGTACAGGTATAAATTCAGGATTCTTAAATTTGTAACGTTCAATAGTTTTTCTTATTCTATCATCATGACGTATTACCTGACCTTTGCATTCTATGCTGTCTGCAATAAATACAGCTTTTTCTTCCCAGGTTTCTACAAAAAAATCTTCAGGGCTTAGCCCGTATTCGGCAAGGTCTTCTATTTTATAAGTACCATTGGAATGACACGTGCAGATACGGGCATAATCATCATATCCCAGTTTTTTCATGAGTTTGTATCCTTCATACCCATGCCTGTATGGGTCATGGGTTACGCTTCTTCCAAAATCATGTATTAAACCAAATATTTTTGCTTTGTCTGCATCGATATCAATATAATGAGACAATTCATTAGCAATAATATAAGAGATATTGCCTACATTTATGCAGTGCTTATCCCAGTCGTCTCCTTCTTTCAGGTTAAAACTGTAAAGCATGTTAAGTGCAGTTTCATAGTCAAGAATTTTTTTTGCATCATTCATTTGTTTCAATTTCTGCCTCCAGATCTTCAATTAGGTTTGCTGCCTCTTTTGAAGAAATATCATTAAGATTATATTCATCTTCATCTCTGCCGAGCTGGAACAATAAGTCTCTAATTATTTCCAACTGCTTTGCGGTAGCAGGGGGATCCTTCCTTACATAATTTTTGCATTTCTTATTTGTGCAAGAACCATTGACTTTTAATGAACCACATTCGCAAAATTCCACC
>Ga0068705_10001883_pt1 | contig 10551 bp, 7 predicted proteins | sample YNPMSTMetaG_FD_65631 | JGI IMG/M metagenome (GOLD analysis project Ga0068705, IMG submission 65631) | Anoxygenic and chlorotrophic microbial mat microbial communities from Yellowstone National Park, USA - YNP MS-T MetaG | ecosystem: Environmental > Aquatic > Thermal springs > Hot (42-90C) >... | reverse complement strand
ATTCAGGAGGGATCCTACATTCTCACAGGTACCACCGATGGCAGCGGTGTATGGGCTTATGAGGTGGAAGCCGATATCCGGCCGGGTTTGGCGCTGATCGGTGGCCGAGTCGTATCCACGACCCCGGAGGAACTGGTCCGTTACCTGCGGCGTTGAGGGGAGGCCATGCCATGATTCCTACCCAGTTGCGATGGGACGGCCACACGGGACTTTGGGTGCTCGTGATCCTCTTGGGCGGGACAGTCAGTTGTCAGCGTCCAGCACGATTGACCGGCCCTTCCTCCGATAGCTCATTCACAGAAAGATCAACCGCCGCTCAAGAGGAGGGCACCGGTGGAGTTGGTCAATCATTCGTATCCGACCCGAAAGGCCTACATCATTACTCCGATCCGCGGATGGCCCAAGAACAGCAACCCAACTGGATCGGCGATCCGCGCTATGTGCGGGAGAAGAAATCTTCTCATACCATCAGCCACAGTTACAGCGGCAGTGGAACAGAGAAAGGTCGACCACCTGGCACAACAAGTGATGCAACCGGTGGTGGTGTGACGGCTGGCAGTTCGGGTGATAGTTCGCTTTCCCGTCCACCCCGGCCACTGACCACGTATGCACCCAGCGGTCCGGTTCGACCGACATCTTCGGCAAGACCCCCTGTGACCCAGGCGGACATGCAGGAGGTGTGGATATACATGGAGAATGCCTCGGCTGTTAGCGGACGCTTGCCACACCCGGCCGAGGTTTACGCGGCTCTCGTGCAGACCCAGGCCAAGGCGGCGGAGTTGGTCCGCAGCGGGGCTATTATTTTGACGGGTGCGAAGACTCGTGAGAGTGTCTGGGCATTTGAAGCCGCTGCGTTGCAGCAAGGTGGCGGCTGGGTCGCAGGACCCGGGGGTGTGGAACAGGTGACGGCAGAGGAACTAAAACGGCGACTGAGTCAGTCACGCTAGTGGCCTTGGCCGTCCAGTGCTGCTCACCCGAGGGAATCGCTTTCGAAGTTTTCGTTGTGTCCAAGGAATTGTAGCAATGCCTGTTTATGTCAACGACAAACCGGTCGAATTGGGTTCGCAACGCTGGAATTGCATCCAGGCAGCGCAGAAAGCCGGTGTTTTCATTCCGCATTACTGCTGGCATGAAGCGTTGTCTGTAGTGGCTTCCTGTCGAATGTGTCTGGTTGAGATCGGGGAGTGGAAAGACGGCAAAGTGGTGATGCAGCCGAAAGTAGTGCCCGGCTGCCAGACGCCGGTCAAAGATGGGATGGTGATTGTCACCGGCGAGTATGACCGGCGTGACCCCTCGTTGCCGCCGCTACCTTACGATGCAGCCTATCTCCAGGCAGGTCCTCCGGGCAGCCGAGCCAAAAAAGCCCAGGCCGATACCCTGGAAGCATTGCTGCTGAACCACCCGTTGGATTGTCCAGTATGCGATAAGGCGGGGGAGTGCCTGCTGCAAGACTACAGCTTTCGCTACGGCCGGTCGACTTCCCGGATGATCGACCCCAAGAACATGCCGCCGAACAAGCCCCACATTTCCAGCAAGATCACGCTATTTACCGATCGGTGCATCATGTGCACCCGATGCGTCCGCTTTACCCGTGAGATCAGCGGGACAGCGGAATTGTGCGTGGTCCGTCGCGGCCATCATGAAGAAATTGACATCTTCCCGGGCCGACCTTTGGAAAACAAACTGGCCGGCAATGTCGTGGACCTGTGCCCAGTGGGGGCCTTGGGGAGCAAAGACTTTCTCTATAAGCAACGGGTCTGGTACTTGCATAGTCAGGAAAGCGTCTGCAGTCGCTGCAGCACCGGCTGTAGCATCTACGTGGATAGCAACAAGGACATCGTTTACCGGCTCCGCCCACGGGTCAACCCCCAGGTCAACGGCCACTTCATGTGTGATGAGGGACGCTACGGCTACCACTTCACCCACTCGTCCCAACGGATTCGCCAGCCCAGTGTCCGATGGCCGACCGGTGAAGCATCCTCGGATTCGGAAAATCGCCGCTTGTTGTCCTGGTCGGCTCTCTTCCCCCGCTTGCGTCAAGCTTGGCAAAGTATCGGGCAGCGTTCCGACACGCGTCTTCTGCTGGTCGTGTCACCATTTTTGACGGTCGAAGAAGCCTATCTGTTGACCCTGGCCGTGCGTACACTCACCCCGCAGGTGCAACTGGCCTTGGGTCCGGTTCCGATAGTCGGAGAGGACGATCGCTATCCCAAAGATGTTCACGGCCGACCGATCGAACCGGCCAAGTTCGTCATACGTGCGGAGAAATGCCCCAATCGACGGGGTGTGGAAGCCATCCTCCGTCACTTTGCCACAGAAGTCGTTTCGTTTGAGCAAGCTATAACCCAGTACTGGGATGCCCTTTGGTTTGCCGGTGGTTATCCAGATGTTAGTATGGTCGATGCTGCTTTGCCACCGCAGGGATCGGTACCCACTCCCACTCTGCTGGTGGTGCAAGACTTGTTCTTCTCCCACCTGGCACAGGCAGCCCATTTCTTCCTACCTGCTACCAGTAGCTTTGAGAAGGAGGGAACTTTCATCAATTATGCTGGGGTGGCCCAAAGTTTTCCGCGTGCCATCCGACCGCCGATGAATATCCGTAGCGAACTGCAACTAGCGCACGAACTGCTCGGTCGCCCCGGTCTGGCTCAGGCAGCTTCCGTACGTCGGGAACTGGCCCAGGCCATACCAGAACTCGAACATCTGACCACATTGGCCGAACCGGTGCCACGCGGACGCTATGCCCTGACTACCGTTTGAGATGGTGGTGAAATGGCTCTCTCGATCCGCTGTGGCCGATGATCCATCCACAAATGGGTGAAAAAGGCAGAACAGTCAACCGAGTAGGGCATCGCCCGGAAAGTCAGAGGAGTGCCCGAGTCTGCAAGGAATCTCTCAACATCCGATGAGCTGAAAGGACACTATGCCTGCGTTCGATCTACAGTTGGTCGTCGTCTTCATAGTGGCTTTACTGGCCGGTGCGTTGGGACTGGCCGGCTATCTGGTTCTTTCCGAACGTAAAATTGCCGCATGGATTCAGGATCGTAAAGGGCCCAATCGTGTCGGTCCGTGGGGACTATTCCAGCCGATCGCCGATGGCGTGAAGATGTTCCTCAAGGAAGAGGTGATCCCAGCCCATGTGGATAAAGTTTTCTACATACTGGCTCCGATTGTGTCGGTCAGCACGGCTCTCCTGGCGTTGGCCGTGATCCCCTTTGGCCCGACCGTGCCTCCACCAGCACCGGTAGCCCTGGCAGAAGGCTCATCTCCGGCTGAAGGGCTTACGGAGTTCCTGCAACGTCAAGCGGAATACCGGCAACACACATCGTTTCTCCTGGCCCCGGGGCTGGATATTGCCTTGCTTTATGTGTTTTCCTTAGGGTCGTTGGCGGTTTACGGGGTGATTCTGGCCGGTTGGAGTTCCAACAGCAAATACTCCTTGCTTGGCTGCTTGCGGGCCAGTGCACAAATCGTCAGCTATGAAATCCCCATGGGACTGTCGGTACTCGGTGTCATTCTGCTGGCCGGTTCCCTCAATCTGGAGAAGATCATCGATTGCCAGACCCGGGATGGACCGTATTGGTTTATTCTTTTCCAACCGCTAGCCCTGTTGTTGTTCATGCTGAGCCTCTATGCCGAAGACAACCGCCTCCCGTTCGACCTGGCGGAGGCCGAGCAAGAATTGGTAGGCGGTTACCACACCGAATATTCCAGCATGAAATTGGGACTGATGCTGTTGGCTGAATACGTTCATCTGGTTATCAGCAGCTTTCTGGTGACGGTACTCTTTTTAGGCGGCTGGAGCTTGTTCGGATTGGAGAATCTGCTCGGGCAAACGCCTTGGGCTGCCGTTATCAAAGTGCTTGTGATTTGCGGCAAAATGCTATTTCTGGTGTTCTTCGCCCAGGTGATCCGCTGGACGATTCCCCGCTTCCGCTTCGATCAGTTGATGAATCTGGCCTGGAAGGTACTAATCCCCTTAGGATTGGCGAATCTGTTCTGTGTGATGGGCGTCCTGCACTGGGGTTTGCCGTGGGTTACGCTAACCGTCACATCCATACTACTGCTTCTCGGTGCAGGGTATTTTGCCAGCCGCTGGCGTGGCTCGGTGTCGGTGGTACGTCGCAAAGTCGTGCCTTTGCCCCCAGGAGTACCACCGGGAGTCACGTTTGCTCCCCAGCGATAAACAACGAGTCGAATCAGGAGATAGCAGCAATGCCGATACCGGAATCCGAAGTCCGTTGGGTCCATCCGCCCCAATTGGGATTGTGGGAACAGCTGTATTTACCGGCAGTAGTGGAAGGGTTGAAGACCACGGTACGGCATCTGTTCAGCCCGAAGATTACTGAAGAGTATCCGGAACAGGAGCCGAAACTGCCCCCAAATTATCGGGGGGTCCACCGCCTCAATCGTGACGAAAAAGGGCGAGTCAAGTGTGTGGCCTGTTACATGTGTGCTACAGCTTGCCCCGCTCATTGCATTGATATTGTAGCCGCACCCGCACCTCCCGAATGGCAAGCTGATGGTCGAGAGAAGTATCCGGAAACGTTCGTGATCGACGAATTGAGGTGCATCTACTGCGGTATGTGTGAAGAAGCCTGTCCGGTCGATGCGATTGAACTAACAACACTGTATGATCTGACCGGCTACACCCGCGAAGAAATGATCTTTGATAAGGAAAAGCTACTCAGCGTTTACGATTACACAGTGCAAGCCGGCACCGATCCCGTTCGAACGCGAGCCGGTCGGCTAGGACCTGCCTCGGAACCCGCCAACACCTCGGTGCCCCCATCTCCAACACCTTCTACGGTGGCACGACTGACGATTCACGCTCCGACGTCATCCTCTCCATCGCACACCCAGAAGACGACTCCTGATATACAGCCACCTCGGCACGCACCGGACCACTAACAATCTCGGGAAAACCTCCATGATCCTTAGGTCTGTTGGGGATATGTCCTAGGTCTGCTGGGGATATGGGCTCGCTGGAAAGGGAAGGGGGGAAGCCGCGAGAAGAGTGCAGTCGAGGCTTGTTCCCTGAACCCTGGCCATTACCGAACACGACCTCCAGGAATCAAACCTATGGAAGAAAGCACGGAGGGCTTCGATCATCAAATGATCGGGCCTCTCAGGCAAACTTCGCGGGCGGAATGAGCAGTACCCTGTTGGGTCCTCTAGGATGAACTGCTCAGGCGAATAGGCTCTTCACAATGCTGGCAGGACCAGGGAAGGGGGCTGCCATCGGCCAGCGAAATGATATATCATCCGCGTTCCCTTGTGAAAAAATGCACGAAGCCCCGATGCCAGAATCTTCGTTAGTCATGATGGTGAACTCGATCGGGCCAGTAGTATTGGCAGTGCTGTTGGCTGTCCTCGGATCGAGTTGGTTGCTACCCCGCCCACGGGGACGGTTTGTTTCAGGAGGTGTCACGGCCTGGATTGCAGCAGCCGTGATCCTGGCGGTCTGGTCCTACCATCGATGGGGACGACCAACCCTGGAGCTGGTCGGTAGTGTGTTGTTCCTTTTGTTTGCCTCAGCGGCTTTGGGAGGCGGAGCGACTCTGGTGGTTCAGCGCAATCCCGCTCGCGGGGCCATCGCCTTTGCCTTTGCGATTTTGGGAGTTTGCGGCTTGTTTCTGCTCCTGGCCGCTCCCTTTCTCATGGCGGTAACCATTATCGTCTATGCGGGTGCGATTATTGTCACTTTCTTGTTTGTGCTGATGCTTTCCCAGACCGCAGGACCTTCGGATGAAAACGATCGCAGTCGGGAACCGCTTTTGGGCGGCCTGGCGGGCTTTGCTTTTGCGGGTCTGGTGCTGTGGTTGTTGCACATATCCTCTCTGGGCAATGGATCGACTCTGGTGAGGGCAGTGGAATGGGGAGAAGTGGGACGACAGAACCAGACCGAAAGGGTCGAAGGTCGTGCAGATGTGGATGAGGACAGGGAAGAAAATCGATCCGGAGGAACTACACCCTCAGGGATCACACCCCAGACCCAGAAGGAGTTACTGACCGTATTGACGAATGCCGAGCGCCAAAAGTTGCGAGAAGCCCTGCGACGACTGGATCATGCCGAGGAAATTTTGGCGGGGGACCTGCGGCAAGAACGTGAAAAGCGGATCGGGTACTTTGAAACCGTTAAGGACCTCGTAATTCAGGTCGTAGGAGCGGCACGAGAAGATGAGATGGGAGCAGCCCGAGAAGGTACTCTCTCGGAGCGCCTGGTTTTACCCGTTCACGCCACGGAAGCAAGCGTGCCACTCTATCGCTCCGATCCCCAGGTACGTGCAGTGATGGCTCAAGTCCAGCGGGTGCGTGCTACCAATTGGCGGACATTCAAGCACATTGAGAGCCAGTTCCTCTCCGAACGGCCGGAGAAGGCCAGCATGGAGCGGGAAGTGCAGTTGCTCAGACAGGAATTGTTGGTGTTGCTTGGGTATGGGGAAACACCCGCGCGGACTGTGTCTAACCTGGGATATGTGGTTTACAGCGAATATCTGCTGGCTGTGGAAGTCGTGGGGGTGTTGCTGTTGATCGCAACGGTGGGTGCAGTGACGGTGGCGCAGCGGCATACGGGGGAGAGGGAATGATCGGTCTGTGGCATTTTCTCGCAGTGAGTGCCGTCCTGTTTGGCTTGGGCCTGACGGGGTTCCTGACGCGGCGCAATCTGATCACGATGTTCTTGTGTGCGGAACTGATGCTTCAGGGAGTGGCTTTGAACTTCGCGGCGTTTTCGCGGTTTCATGCTCAGATGTATGGTCAAGTTTTTGTTGTATTTGCTGTGGCAGTGGCTGCAGCCGAAGCAGCTTTGGCTCTGGCCCTGGCCTTAGTTTTGTATCGTCAGGCGCGTTCGATGGATGTATCCGTCTGGCAGTCCCTACGCGAGGCGGGTGTGCCCGCCACAGTGGACCTGGAACCCTTGCAGATCCCAGAAGTGGCCCAGGAGGAAGAGGAAGTCCATCTCCCGCCGGCTGGATTGCGACCCCTGGACAGCTGCACGGAGGAACACGCTGGTGTCTGAACTGATGAATCTGGTCTGGCTGATTCTGATCCTACCTCTGGCAGCGGCCCTGGCAGCAGCCCTGATGGTGCCGGCTCGACTGGGACGGACGCTGGCTCATGTGCCCCTCGTTGTGGCCTGCGCCTGTGCTGCCCTACTGGCAGTCACCATACTGAGCCAGTGGAGCCGGATCCCCTCCGGTCAGATCCTCTCTCAGGCAGGCACTTGGTTTGCGGCAGGGCAATTGCAAGTTTCCATTAGCCTGGCCCTGGACCCGCTTTCGGCTACGATGCTGGGAATGATTACCTTTATTTCCTCTTGGATCGCTCTATTTTCTGCGGGCTACATGGCGGGCGAACGGGGCTATGCGCGCTTCTTTGCCATCATGAGCTTGTTCGTCTTTGCGATGTGCGGTCTGGTACTGGCTAACAACTTTTTCCTATTGCTGGGATTCTGGGAATTGGTGGGTTTGTGCAGTTACTTGCTCATCGGCTACTACTTCCATCGCCCCTCGGCGGCCGCTGCTGCTCGCAAAGCCTTTCTGGTGACTCGACTCGGCGATGTTGGACTGCTTCTGGGAATATTCTGGCTGTGGAAACTCAGCGATGGGCAGACGGACCTAACGGCTGTCTTTGATCATGTGGTTCGCCATCGTCCTGCGAGTGGGGAGATCGACCTGGCCTGCCTGCTCCTTCTCTGTGGGGCGATTGGCAAAAGTGCCCAGTTTCCACTGTACGTGTGGTTAGCCGATGCTATGGAGGGACCGACACCGGTCTCCGCCTTGATTCATGCGGCTACGATGGTGACCGCCGGTGTGTATCTGGTATCACGGTGTGCACCGATCTTTGTCCTCTCTCCTACAGCGCCCATTATCACAGCGTGGATCGGGGGTGGAACAGCCTTATTGGCCGCTTTTCTGGCCCTGGCCCAGACGGACCTGAAACGGATATTAGCATACTCGACCGTCAGCCAGTTGGGTTACATGTTTTTGGCACTCGGTACACTCGGGGCCGTTCATCCGGGTATGGCCGTAGTCGCGGCTTTGTTCCATCTGTTAACCCATGCCTTTTACAAGGCATTGTTGTTCCTGTCCGCAGGAAGTGTCATGCATGCGATGGGTGGAGTCATCGATTTGCGGGCTTTCGGCGGATTGCGGCGGCTGATGCCTATCACCCATCTGTGCTTTCTCTGTGGTGCGGCGGCGCTAGCGGGTGTACCCCTACTCTCGGGATTCTGGAGCAAGGATCTGATTCTGGACACGGTCATCGCAGCTAGCGAACAGGGGGGAGCCTATAGTGGGGGATATTACTTGTTGTTGCTGATTGCCTTGGCCACTGCTTTGCTGACGGCGTTCTACAGCTTTCGGGCCTATTTCTTGACGTTTTGGGGACCGCAACGGATTCCTGCGGAGGCAGGCGAATATGCCCATGAATCCCCCCCTGTTATGACGATTCCTCTGATTGCGTTGGCGGCCGGAGCCCTGGGAGCGGGAATACTGCTGGAACCGTTGACGCATGTCCTCAGCCGGTTTCTAGCGACCACACCTACCGTGCAGCAGGCAGCACAGTTGAGTTTGACAACGGAGGGACAGGTTCATTTCGACTGGACCGTTGCACTAATCAGCACTGTCCTGGCTGCATTGGGAATTGGGGTAGCTGGGCTACTGTATCATCGTGGTGAGCCACGCCAGTTACCTGCGATCCTGGAACCGATTATGGCCTTATCCCGCCGGGAGTTGTATGTGGAAGCAGTTTACCAGGCCATTATTGTTCGACCTCTGGAGGGAGTAGCGTTTCTGGCCAAGGTGTGCGACGGTGCCTTGTCAGGTACGGTACGGCTGATCGCCGCTTTACCAGGGATGGTCGGCCAGGGATTCCGAGTGATCCATAATGGTCTGGTCCAGTTTTACGCTTTGGCCATGATGCTCGGCCTGACCGTGCTTGTGGCCTTCGTCCTCCTGCGAGTAGCGCGGTAGCTCTCGGCCTGGAATCCTGCATGCTGAAAACACAGGTATAGGACAAAGATATGGTTGTCACCGGTCGCATCCTGGTATTGCTCTTGGTGTTGTTTCCTCTGGGTGCAGCTTTACTACTGCCTCTCTTCGGTCGTTATGCACGTCGGGTAGCCTTGTTGTTCGCCTTGCTGCATCTGGGTCTGACGGCTGCTCTAGCGGGGCTGACTGTACCGATTATGCACTATCGGCTGGAGCAGGATGTGCATCGCTATTTTGAAGAAGTCGTGCGTTTCCGTCCCGAATACGTCCCTGGTGACACCGCGGGCACACAGGGAGCGTTTGGACGAACCCGGTGGAATCTGTTCGCATTTCCCCTGGGATCTGATGACCGACCTGGTCCGCGTGTGCAATTATTCTTGGGTGTTGATGGGTTGAATTTGTGGATGCTCGTGCTGACTTCCTTCATGCTCATCCCTGCAATTCTCGCTTCCTGGGAAAGCGTCACCGAACGGCGCGGTTGGTATTACGCCCTTTTGTTCTTGATGCAGGCGGGTGCGCTCGGTGCTTTGCTGGCCTTCGATGTTATCCTGTTTTATGCATTCTTTGAACTGACGTTGATTCCGGCATTTTTCTTGATCGCATGGTGGGGCAGCGGAACGGATCGCCGTGAGGCGGCAAGGACCTTCTTTATTTATACCTTGGCAGGTAGTCTGTTGACTCTATTAGGCTTGATAGGAGTGGTGCTTCTGTTTCCGGATGCCCGGGGAATAATCACGTTCTCCTTGCCAGATTTGATGGGAAATGTGCAGCTTCGCCTGCAAGCTGCCCAGGCACAAGCCCAGGCAGGACAGCCCGAGATGTTGACGCAACTCCAACGGCAGCAACAGTGGTTGTTGGTGGCCTTGCTCGCTGGGTTGCTCATCAAGGTGCCGGTCTGGCCATTCCATACCTGGCAGCCGCGTGCTTATGCCGCTGCACCGCTCGGAGTTACGATTGTTCTGTCGGCCATACTCGCCAAACTGGGTACCTACGGGATGCTCCGTGTGGTCTTGCCTTTGGTGCCGGATGCGGCGTTGTACTACGGATTGCCCGTTGTGGGTGGGTTGGGAGCGGTGGGTATCGTTTATGCTGCGTTTTGCGCCTACAAGCAAAAAGACCTGAAACTCCTGCTGGCTTATAGTTCCATTTCCCATCTGGGACTGTTGGTGATCGGGCTTTTTGCGTTCAATCGCGAAGGCTTGAGTGGTGCGATTTTGCATATGGTCAATCATGGAGTAACGATTGGGGGATTGTTCGCAGCGCTAGCTTTCCTGCAGGACCGCTATGGAACGACCCAGGCGGGACTGTACGGCGGTTTGATGGGTCGCTATCCACGCTATGCTGTGCTCACCTTCGTGCTGGTACTAGCTGCTGTGGGATTACCCGGATTGAATAATTTCGTCAGTGAGATGTTGCTGCTAGCGGGGCTCTTTCATGCCCGACATCCCGAGGGTGCGGGGATCGGTTTGGCCGTGGTGGGGGCCTTCGGTATTCTCCTGAGTGCCTGGTACCTGCTGACCATGCTCCAGCACGTCTTCTTCCAGACGTTGAAAGAGCC
>Ga0068705_10001880_pt1 | contig 10563 bp, 6 predicted proteins | sample YNPMSTMetaG_FD_65631 | JGI IMG/M metagenome (GOLD analysis project Ga0068705, IMG submission 65631) | Anoxygenic and chlorotrophic microbial mat microbial communities from Yellowstone National Park, USA - YNP MS-T MetaG | ecosystem: Environmental > Aquatic > Thermal springs > Hot (42-90C) >... | reverse complement strand
CGGGTTGGGAGGCGTGGAGAACTCGAGGATCGCCAGCATGCCGCCAGGCTTGAGGACGCGCCGCAGCTCGGCCAGCGCCGCGCGGTAATTGGCGAAGTTGCGGAAGCCGAAGGCGATGGTGACCAGATCCAGGCTGCGGTCCGGCAGCGGCAACTCGAGCCCGTCGCACTCCAGCAGACAAATGCGCGAGCCGCGCGCGAGCTGCTTGCGCCGCGCCTCTTCCAGCATCGGGCGGCAGAAGTCGCCCCCCGCGAGCAGCGCATCGGGCGCGGCGCGCCGCGCAGCCATACCGACCTTTCTCACGGCCCGAGGCCTTTCCTGTGCACCGGGGTGTGTTGGCTGCGCGGGCGCTCGCCAGTCCATTGGCGGAGCCTGCTGATCCCGGCCGGAAAAGAACGGGAATCCCGGCAATCCCGGCTTGGGGAAGGCTTGCTCCGGACAGACACTAATCGTCTGTGGGTGGCCAAAGAATCCGAAAGGCGCGACGTTACTTGCGCCTGGTCAAGGCCAAGGCCAAAAGTCCGAGACCGGTCAGAGCCACGGTGGTTGGCTCTGGAATCGCAGCGCTCGAGATGCCAGTGGCTACCAGGTTGAAGTCGTACGGCGGGGTTCCGTCGCTGAGAAAGTTCGTCACAGCCACGGTGTAGTATCCGGTAGCAGGGGCGATGAAACTGACTTGGGGATCCCCGTACGGCCCCGGAATGTTCGGCGGCAATTCGTCATCACCAAAGGCGATGTAGCCCAAAGAACCCAGGTCGCCGCCGAAAACATTGGTGTCCGCAAACAGGCCCTGCAAGACCCAGAACGACATATCGTACGGACCCGAAAGCCGCCGGCCGGTCACCGTCACCGATGCCCCCGCGTTGGCGTAAAAGGCATAGTAAACAGCGCCGACCGGATCATCCGGGTGTCCGTTCGGCTGGCTGATGGATCCCGTTACGAGAACGCCGTCCGAGAGCACATCGGCGTAAAAAATGGGCACAGCAGACGCGCAAAGCGCTGAACACAGCACAAGGACAGGAAGCAAGCTCCTCCAGGTCATAGTACGCCCAGTATAATCCGCTCAAGCTCGTCTATCAAGAGACAAAGCGGCCGGTGTCCATTTTTTGTGGCGGCCGTTAACCTCCTGGCCGTTGCCGAGGCGAAGGGCGCTTGCCCGGTGTCGGCCAGTGCCGTCGCCGCATCCGTCCCGCGCGGGGCCGCCCGCCTCACGCCAGCAGCCGCAGCCCGGGCCAGGCATGGAACCGGCGCAAACACCCCAGACAGCGGAAAGGACGTTGCCCCACCACGGCGAGGAAATGGTCCAGCGCCGATCGGCGCCGGCTGCGCACCACCCGCCTGCTGCCGCAGGCCGGACACACCGACCGCAACAGCCGGGCCAGAGCGCCGGGCCGGGACGCGCACAAGGTTGCCGCAGCGGCCTTCACCATTCTTGAAGTGGCCCGGACGCGGCAGGATTCTCACGCGGCGGCGAACGCGCGACAATCTGAAGTGCCATGCCGCGCGTGCTTCTTCTGTTTACCGGCGGGACCATCGGGATGCGCTACGACCCTGCTGTCGGCGCGGCCGTCCCTGCTCTCGGCACCCGCGAACTGCTCGGGCACGACCCGGCCCTTCAGCAGCTCGCGGATCTGGAGGTGCTCGAATACGGCCAATTTCCCGGGCCGCACATGACGCTCGAGCGTATGTGGGAGGTCAGCGAGATCCTCCGCCGCGAACTCGCGCGCCCCGATATCGTCGGTGCGGTGGTCACGCACGGCACGGACACGCTGGAAGAAACCGCCTATCTGCTCGATCTGCGCCACACCTCGCCCAAGCCCGTGGCCGTCGTTGGCGCCATGCGCACGGTCAACGAGCCCGGCTTCGACGGCCCGGCGAACCTCTCCGCCGCCATCCGCACCGTGCTCAGCCCGCAGGCGCGCGGGCAGGGCGTCTTCGTCGTGCTCAACCAGATGATCCATGCGGCCAGCGAGGCCACCAAGACCGACACTCACCAGCTGGAGACGTTCCAGAGCCCGGTGTTCGGCCCCCTCGGCCTGGTCGACGTCGACCGCGTCATCTTCGGCCGCCGGCTGGTGGATCGCATCGTCATTGACGCCCCGCGGCTCGAGCCGCGCGTGGATCTCGTCACCATGTGCGCCGGCGCCGACGGCCGCTTCATCGACTTCGCCCGCGAAAGCGGGGCGCGCGGCATCGTCATCGAGGGCACCGGCCGCGGCAACGTCACGCCGCAGGCGGTGCCGGCCATCCAGCGCGCCCTCGACGCCGGCCTCCCCGTGGTCATCGCGACGCGCTGCGCGCACGGCCGCGTGCTGGACATCTACGGCTACGAAGGCAGCGGGCACGACCTGCGGCGCCGCGGCGTGCTGTTCGCCGGCACGCTCAACGCCGCCAAGGCGCGCATCCGGCTCATGGTGATCCTCGGCAAGACCCGGGACCCGCAAGAGATCCGCACCCTGATGGAGTGCGGCGCATACTGACCGGCGTGCGCAGTTTTTTCTAATGCGTCCGCAGTAATATTTCGTGCCGATTGGCAGGGCGGCGCCGTTGCCCCTAGACTGGCTTCAGTGCGGGTCTTAAACAGGATTTTCTGGTCTGTTATTCTCGCTGTCGCCCTGCTGCCCCCGGCGCGGGCCGCGCAACCGAAGGCCGGCATCGGGCGCCCGCCGGTGGTTTTCACCGAGACCCCGGCCGGTGGGCAGCCGCGGCTCGTGTGGCTGGATCCGCGCGGAACCACGAGGATCCTCAGCCAGGGGTTCTTCGCGGCCGCCGACCCGGATGTCTCCTTCGACGCCAGGCGGATCCTGTTCGCGGGGAAGAAGACCGCCGGCGAGCCCTGGCAGATTTACGAGATGACGCTGGCCACAGGCGCCGTCAGGCGGCTCGTGTCGATGGCGGCCGACTGCCGGCAGCCGGTTTACCAGTCCCGGATCTTCAGCCTGGACATCCCCGACCCCTGGCCGCAGGCGGCCTTCCGCTGCGGCGGCGCGCTCTACACGGTGAAGTTCGACGGCACGCTGCGGCAGCGGATCACCTTCACGCCCTGGGAGGAATCCGACCCGGCAATGCTGCCTGACGGCATGATGGTGTTCGCCTCGAAGCAGAACGGCCGCACGCAGCTGATGGCCGTCAACCTGGACGGCACGGACTACTCGCTCTATGTGCCTGGCGGCGATTTGCGCCAGCCGGCGGTGGCCGGCGATCAGCTGGTCTTCGTGGAAGGCAACGGGACGCTGGCGGCAGTGGATCTGGTGCGGCCGCTGAAGACGAAACGAACGCTGACCGCGCCGGCCGACGGCATCTTTTCCACGCCCGCGGGGCTGCCGGGGGGGCGGCTGCTGGTTTCCTGGCAGCCGGACGCAAGCCGGCCGGCGGGGATCTACCGCTTCCATCCCGGCAATAAAACAAAAGTTGCCATTTATGTTCGCGCCGACGCCGATGCGCGGCAGGCCAAACCCGTGCTGCCGCGGCCGGAGCCGGACGGGCGCGGCTCGGTGGTCATCGAGGACGCCGGCTGGAGCCGGCTCTATTGCCTCAGCGTGTTCACCACCGATCAGCCGGACCGGATCCGCCCCGGCGGCGCATGGCGGCTGCGCGTATACACAACCCCGGCGGAGAACCCGCGCAAGATCGGCGATCTGCGCATCGAGGACGACGGCTCGTTCCATCTCGAGGTGCCGCCGAACACGCCGCTGAAGCTCGAGCTGGTGAACCCGGCGGGCAAGGTGGTGCGCGCCTCTTCCTGGGTGTACGCCCGCCCGAAGGAGAACCGCGGATGCATCGGCTGCCATGAGGATCCCGAATTGACGCCGGAAAACCGCGAGGCGAAGGCGGTGGTCCGGAAGCCGGTCAGGCTCACCGCGGCGCCCATTCTCACCAACGGAGGGTCGAGATGAGAATCGCATGCGCGCTGGCCGCTGTGGCGGCCGTTGTGGTTGTGGCGCTGGCGGGCTCGCCGCCTCCGCGCGGCCCCGTTTTCACCGACATCACCGCCGCGGCGGGCATCACCTTCCGCCACAGCGTCGGCGACCACAAGATGGACAATATCGTCGAGGGCACCGGGGCGGGCGCCTGCTTCTTCGACTACGACAACGACGGGCTTCAGGACATTTACTTCGTCACCGGCGTCTGGACCAAAGGCGTCAGCGACAACGACGGCCGCGACCTGCGCGGCAAGCTCTCCAACCGGCTCTACCGCAACCTCGGCAACGGGCGCTTCGAGGATGTGACGGCGAAAGCCGGCGTGGCCAGCGGCATCTACGGCTCCGGCTGCTCGGCGGCCGACTATGACAACGACGGCGACGTGGATCTTTACGTTCTCAATTACGGGCCCAACATCCTCTACCGCAACAACGGCGACGGCACGTTCGCCGACGTCTCGAAGCAGGCCGGACTTGACGATTCGCGCTGGTCGCTGCACGCCGTCTGGTTCGACTACAACAACGACGGCTGGCTCGACGTCTACGTCGCCAACTATCTGCTGTACGACGACGGCAAGTTCCGCGACTTCTACCCCGCCCAGGGCTATCCCGGGCCGCTCAGCTACCAGGGGCTGCCAAGCATCCTGTACCGCAACAACGGCGACGGCACGTTCACCGACGTCACCAAAGACGCCGGCATGTGGAAACCCGGCGGCCGCGCCATGAGCGTCACCGCGGCCGACTTCAACAACGACGGCCGGATGGACGTGTTTACCTCCAACGACGCCATGGAGAACTACTTCTTCATCAACAAGGGCGACGGGACATTCGCCGAAAGCGGCCTCGAATACGAGCTGGCCTTCAGCGAGCACGGCCAGGGCGTGGCTTCGATGGGCCCGTTTTACGGAGACGTGAACCGCGACGGCTGGCTCGATCTGTTCGTGCCGAACCTGAACTATGTCTCGCTGTTCGTCTTCAACCCGAAGAAAGGCTTTTACGAGAACCTGAACGACGCCGCCGGGCTGGCGCCGCTGCTCGGGCAATACGCCGGCTGGGGCTCGGTGATGTTCGACTGGGACCACGACGGCTGGCTGGACCTGTTCACCGTGCACGGCCACGCGCACCATGAATACGTCCAGGAGGACAGCCTCAGCCGCAACAGGCACGACGGCACGTTCGAGGACGTCTCGCGCGAAGCCGGGCCGTACTTCGAAACCAAGCGCGTCGGGCGCGGCGCGGCCTGGGCCGACATCGACAACGACGGCGACATCGACCTGCTGGTGGTGAACCTGAACGACGCGCCCGTGCTGCTGCGCAACGACGGCGGCAACGCGCGGCCATGGCTGATGGTGGACGCGCGGCTGGACTTTCCCGGCGGCTCGCGCACGGCCGTCGGCGCGCGGGTCACGGTGACGGCCAACGGGCTGCGCATGATCGATGATGTCAATCCGGTCCGCGGCTACCTCGGCCAGGGCGACCCGCGCCTGCATTTCGGGCTGGGCGGCGCCACGGTCTGCGATGTCGAGGTCCGCTGGCCGGACGGCGCGGTGGAGAAGTTCCCCGGCGTGCGGGCGAACCAGGTGCTGACGCTCCGCCACAAGGCGGAGGCGCGGAGGAAGGCGCAGTGAAGAGGCTCGTCTGGATTGCGGCGGCGGCGGCGCTCGCGCCGCTCGTGTTCATTTCCCGCGGAGCGCCCGCCAAGCCTGTTTACGTGGGTTCGCGGGTCTGCGCGGGCTGCCACAACGGCCCCGGCATGGGCCATCAGTACAGCAGGTGGCTGCTGTCGAAACACGCGCAGGCCTATGCCGCGCTGTCCAGGCCGGAATCGTGGGAGATCGCGAAAATCAGCGGCCTGCGCGAGGAGCCCTGGAAGGCGCAGATCTGCCTCGGCTGCCATTCGACCGCCTTCAAGGCCGACGAGCGCGAGCTCGACCCGGAAACCTTCCGCCGCGAGGACGGCCTGCAATGCGAGGCCTGCCACGGCCCGGGCAGCGAGTACGCAACCGAGGCCGTGATGCGCGACCGCAAGGCGGCGATGATGGCCGGCCTGAAAATGCCCACGAAAGACGACTGCCTCGTCTGCCACATGGAGAAGGGCTCGCACATCGCGGTGCTCAGGAACCCCGCCGTGGACATCGAGGAGGCATGGAAGCAGATCGCGCATCCGCTGCCCAAGCCGTCGAAGACCGGCGCGATCCGGGAGATTCCCGCCCCGGACTCGACCGGCTCGGCCGCCTGCGGCTCGTGCCACAACGGGCCGGACCACGGCCATCAGTACGACGTCTGGCGCCGCAGCCCGCACGCCCGCGCTTGGGCCGTGCTCGCCACGCCGCGCGCCGCCGAACTGGCCCGCGAGATGAACGTGCAGGGCGACCCGCAACAGAGCGAGGCCTGCCTGAAGTGCCATGCCACGGGGCCGCACGCCGACGAGGGCGTCGGATGCGAGGCCTGCCACGGGCCGGGAAGGAAGTATTCGGCGGAGGCGGTCATGCGCGACCCCGCCGCCGCGCGCGCCGCGGGCCTCCGCGCCGCGTCGCTGGCCGATTGCATGGGTTGCCACAACCCGGCCCACGGCAAGGCCTTCAACGCCGAAGAAGCCTGGAAGCAGATCGCGCATCCTTCCCGATTGCCGGCCCGCGCGGCCGAGCCGAAGTACAAGAACCCGCTGCGGCTGGCCTTCCGCCCCGGCACAGCCGAGCTGTGGGCGACGCTTGAGGCGGGCGACGCGGTGGCCATCATCGACACGCGCACAGGGCGCAAGACGGCCGAGATTCCCGTCGGTTCCGCGCCCACCGGCGTGGCGTTCTCGAGCGACGGCAGCCGCGCTTTCGTCACCAACCGCGAGGACGACACGGTGGCCGTGATCGACGCCGCGGCGCGCAAGGTTGTCAGGACCCTCCCCGTCGGCGACGAGCCGCACGGCGTCCTCGTCACGCCCGGCGACTCGCACGTGCTGGTGCTCAATACGTCGTCGGAGGACATCCACGTCTTCAATCCGCAAACGCTGGTCTTCGAGAAAAAACTCGCGGCGGGCCGCGGCCCGTGGGACCTCGCGCTCAGTCCCGACGGCACACGGCTGTTTGTCACCAACATGTATTCGAACCTGACCGGGTTCCGGCAGCCGCTGGCGAGCGAGCTCACCGTCATCGACCCCGCCACGGCGCGCGTGCGCGACCGCTGGCTGATCGAGGGGACGAACCTCATGATGGGCATCGACTGGCACCCCTCGGGCCGCTTCGCCCTGGCGACCATGAACCGCACGAAGAACCTCGTGCCGATGACGCGGCTCCTGCAAGGATGGACCATCACCAACGGCATCGCCGTCATCTGGGCTGACGGGCGCATCGACCAGTTGCTGCTCGACCAGCCGGGCCTGGGCTTCGCCGACGCCACCGACGTCAAGATCACGCCCGACGGGCGCCATGCGCTGGTCACCAGTTCCGGCACCAACCGCGTGGCAGTGCTCGACGTCGAGAAGATGCTCCGCGTCATCGGGAGAGCCAGCGATGAAGAGCGGCGCCGCGTCCTTCCCAACCACCTGGGCATGGCCGCGGAGTTCCTCGTCAAGTCCATCCCGACGGAGGACAGCCCGCGCGGGCTGGCTGTCTCGGCCGACGGCAGGCGCGCCTACGTGGCCAACTGCCTGGACGATTCCATCGGCGTCATCGACCTCGCGCGGCTGGAGCCGGCCGGAAAGATTCCGCTCGGCGGGCCGAAGGAGATTACCAAACAGCGCTGGGGCGAAAAGCTGTTCCACAACGCGCGCATCACCTTCCGCAAACAGTTCTCCTGCCACTCCTGCCACCCGGACGGGCACGTCGACGGCATCGCCTACGACATCGAGGCGGATGGCATCGGCGTCTCGCCGGTCGACAACCGCACGTTGCGGGGCATCGGCGACACGGCTCCGTTCAAGTGGGAAGGCACCAACCCGTCGCTCAAGCGGCAATGCGGCGCGCGCCTGTCGGTGTTTTTCACGCGCAACCTGCCGTTCACGCCCGAGGAGCTTTCCGCGGTGGATTACTACATCACCACCATCCGCCGCCCGCCCAACCGCTACCATACGCCCGGCACGCGCTACACGCCGGCCCAAAGGCGGGGCAAGGAGATCTTCGAGCGGACGATGACCAACGACGGGCGCGTGATCCCGCCCGAAGGCCGCTGCGTGTTCTGCCATCCGCCGCCGTATTACACCAACCGCCGCCGCTTCGACGTCGGCACGCGGCAGGCGCTGGACCGTACCGGCCTGTTCGACGTGCCGCACCTGAACAACATCTACGATTCGGCGCCATACCTCCACAACGGCATGGCGAAGACGCTCGAGGAAATCTGGACGGTGTACAACCCGTACGACAAGCACGGCTACACCAACGATATGACCAAAGACCAGCTCAACGATCTCATCGAGTTCCTGAAAACGCTATGAAAATGAAACACGCAGCCATCTGCCTTGCACTGGCGATCCTGGTTCCCGCCCTGGCCGCCGAGCCGGGCGCCGAAAAACTGCCCTTCGTTTACACAAAATGGAAGCAATTCACGGTCAAGGACGGCCTGCCCGACGACCACATCTTTGCCGTCAAGAGCGACGGCGACCGGATCTGGGTGGGCACGGAAAACGGCCTCGCGCTGATCGACAAGAAGACCGCCAGGGTGGTCAAGGTCTGGACCGAAAAGGACGGCCTGCCCTGGCGCGCGGTGACCGGCATTGACGTCGACCCGAAGACCGGCGACGTCTGGCTGGCTCTGTTCGGCGGCGGGCTGGCGCGGCTGAGCGGCGGGCGCTTCGATCACTGGCACCAACTCAACTCGGGCCTGGTCAACGACGTTGTCTACGGCGTCGCGGTGGAAAACGACAACGTCTGGGCGGCTACCACCGCCGGCGCCTCGCGCTACAACACGGTCACCGGCGAGTGGACCATCTTCACCGAAAAGAACGCGCCGATGGAGGAGATCTGGAACTACGGCGTGCACTACCGCGACGGCAAGGTGCACCTCGCCGTCTGGGGCTCCGGCGTGCTCGAGTACGACGTGAAAGCCAACCGCTGGAAGGACTACCTCGATCCCGACGGCGAGATGGAGATCGACCTCTACCGGGATGACGGCATCATCCACGTGATCACCACCGGGGCCAACTACGTCGACGGCGTCCTTTGGGTGTCGTCCTACTTCGGCGCCTGCCGCTACGACGGGCGCAACTGGCGGGGCTATTACAACATGGACTCCGGCCTCCCGTCCGACTTCAACAACAACCTGCGCGCCCGCAGCGGGCGCGAGGCGTGGTTCGCCTCCGACAAGGGCCTGGGCGCCATCATGGACGCCGAGACCAACACCTGGGTGGCCTATACGCGCGACCCGAAGTCGGACACCGGCAAGGCGGTGGTGACACGCGACAAGACGGTGCTCGAAACCGTCGAGATGGGGCTGAACCTGCCCCACAACTTCATCATCGCCATCGACGTGGACGAGAAGGACGTCTTTGTCGCCACGGCCAAGGGGCTCGCCTGGGGCATCGGGGAAGGCTACTATCCCGGCCTCCGCGAGCGCCCGCGGATGCTGGCCGAAAACAGGAGGGACGGGAAATGAAACGCCTTCTTCCCCTTCTGGCCGCAGCATTTCTGTTCGGGGCGGAGGAGCCGAAGAAGCCGCCCGCCAACGAACCGCTGGTGCCGCCGGGCGTCGAGGTGGACGACCACACGCTCGAAGTGCTCAGGCGCATCAACTCGGTCGGGCCCTACGAGGTGCCGGATATCCGGCTCCGGCGCGACACCTCTTACGCCAGGACGCCGGTCGATTACGAGCCTTACGGGAAGATCAAGCCGTACAAGGAGCACTTCCTCGAGCAGATGCAATACAACGGCCCGGGCCGCGCCATCCCCGAGCCGGAGGACGTCAAGACCGTCAAGATCGGCTTCATCGGACCCATCATGAGCACGGTATCGGTCGCCACCGGCGGCGCCAGCCACGAGGAGCCGATGGGCATCAAGATGCTCCAGGGCGCGCGGCTGGCCATCGAAGAGGCCAATGCCAAAGGCGGTTACCTGCGCCGCAAGATCCCGTTCGAGCTGGTGGTGACCAACGACAACGGCCTGTGGGGTTCCAGCGGCAACGAGATCGCGAATTTCGCCTACAAGGACCACGTCTGGGCCATCCTCGGCACCATCGACTCGGCCAACTCGCACATCGCCATCCGCGTCGCGTTGAAGGCCGAAGTCGTGGTGATGAACACCGGCGACACCGACCCGACCTACATCGAGACCAACATCCCGTGGACGATGCGCTGCATCGGCGACGACCGCCAGATGGGGTATCTGCTGGTCGACTACATGATCCGCAAGATGGACTACAAGCGCATCGCCATCATCCGCGCCTCGAACCGCTACGGCCGCTTCGGCGTGCGCGAGGTCAAGGACTCGGCGCGGCGGCTCGGCCGCCCGGTGGTGATCGAGATGGCCTACAAGCTCGGGCAGGATGATTACTCGCTCCAGATCGACCGCATCGCTGAAGTCAAGCCCGACGTGATCGTGCACTGGGGCGACGCGCGCGAGGCGGCCATCATCCTGAAGCAGCTCCGCGAGCGGGGCATGCAACAGCCGTTCCTGACCTCCGACCGGGCCGTGTCGAAAGAGTTCCTCAAGCTGGCCGG
>Ga0068705_10001876_pt1 | contig 10573 bp, 7 predicted proteins | sample YNPMSTMetaG_FD_65631 | JGI IMG/M metagenome (GOLD analysis project Ga0068705, IMG submission 65631) | Anoxygenic and chlorotrophic microbial mat microbial communities from Yellowstone National Park, USA - YNP MS-T MetaG | ecosystem: Environmental > Aquatic > Thermal springs > Hot (42-90C) >... | reverse complement strand
GTCCTTGATGACGTATTTCATTTTGCCTATCACGTCCAGACGTTCGATCTCATTTACGACTGCGGGTTCTATCAATATGTCCGCCAGTGGGAATTGTCCCGACTGCTTGATCTTCTTTGGCGAGTGACGAGGCCTGGGTCGTATTACCTGTGCATTACTTATCGAGGTGATGAGAATCTTCCGGCCATTCCTCCCGTATCAGACGAAAGTATCCGGTGGGAGCTTGGCCGTCTGTTCGAACTTATCGAACTGAATGAGTTCAAATTCTATTCCAATCTTCGGCGACATGATGTCAGTGGGCTTTCCGCACTGATGCGGAGACCACTGGCCGAGGGCGTTGAAAAATGATTCCAATGACCTTGATCCAATTGATCCCTGTTTTCTCTGCTATTGCCGACAGAAACAGTCGCTGTTCTTTTCTTTATTGCCGCTGCCACGTATGATGAATCGAAATCAGGATGTCCCTGAGACGTGTCTCGAAGACCCCTGGAGATGAGGGAATTGCCAATGTACTTTAGCAAGGCTGTTTTGATCGGTGCCGCTTGCCTGGTGGGATGCTGCTTGGTCGTGGGATGTCAAGCAAAGAGATCCGACACGGGTCCAGCGACGGAAACGAGTGTTGAACCAGCTCAAACGCATGATCAGCCTTCGTCCGCGGAGGCTGCTTCCATGGCAAATCCTCAAGCGGCTGCAAATGAGCAGCAACCCGTTGCTCATTCCGCTGAGATGAATCAACCGGCAACCGAAGGTGAGCAAGAGGGAGCGGCAACCTCGACAGACCAATCCGACGAGGATGAGGGCGTTTCATTTGGCCGGATGATGGGAGGACTGTTTCGAGCCACCCGTTCTCTCGTCCCGATTCCAGCCGCCACTTCTGAAGAGCGTCAGGTGGAGTCATCAGACCAGGCCCCTCCGTTTCCGCAACGGTAAATCACGTATGGTGTGATTGTCGCTGGTACTCTTGATGGCCTTTCACTGCGTGGGCAAACTATTTGCAGCAGGGTTATATTATCCCCGCCACGTGCGACAGATTGGTGCTGATGGGATATCAGACTGATGGAAAACAAAAAACCGGCCCGTTTGGGCCGGTCGCAAGGGATTTGTACAGCCCCACGCTATTTAGAATCTCGTCAGAAGATATACCGGTTCACAATGTTCTCGAACAACTCTTGACGTCCACTTGCATTCGGTGAGACATCACCCTTTTGGAGCATGTATTGTTCGAGCGTCTTGAAGTTGTGCTTGCCGGCCTCGATTTCAGCACCAATGCCGCTATCCCAGGAAGCATATCGTTCCTGGACCATCCGTGCGATTTCCCCATCTGCCCGCATTGCCGCAGCAATTTTCAAACCTTTAGCAAAACAATCCATCCCACCGATGTGGGCGTAGAACAGATCCACTGGTTCGAAGCTCTCACGTCGGACTTTGGCGTCGAAGTTGATTCCACCAGGAGCAATCCCGCCGTACTTCATGAAAACCAACATGATCTTGGTTGTCAGATAGACATCGGTGGGGAATTGATCGGTATCCCAGCCGAGAAGGAGGTCGCCCGTATTGGCATCCACAGAGCCGAGGAAGCCTTGCATACCGGCATATTCAAGCTCGTGCTCGACATTGTGGGTTGCCAACGTGGCATGGTTCGTCTCGATGTTCAGCTTGAAATACTTCTCCAAACCATATGCCCGCAGAAAGTTGATACAGGCCGCTGCGTCGAAGTCATACTGATGCTTGGTCGGTTCCTTCGGTTTCGGCTCGATGTAGAACTGACCTGTGAAACCAATCTCTTTGGCGTAATCGACTGCCATATGAAGGAACTTGGCCAGATGGTCCAGTTCCCGTTTCATATCGGTATTCCAGAAGCATTGATAGCCTTCACGTCCACCCCAAAAGACGTAACCGGAACCACCCAATTCTTTTGTGACTTCGAGTGCCTTTTTGACCTGCGCCGCAGCATAGGCAAACGCATCGGCATTACAACTGGTCGCAGCACCATGGACGTAACGCGGGTTGCTGAAGAGGTTCGCTGTACCCCAGAGAAGGCGAATCCCCGTGCGATCGCTCTCTTCTTTGATCACCTTCACAACCGCATCGAGGTTCTTGTTCGTCTCGGCAAGATTCTTGCCTTCGGGTGCCACGTCACGATCATGGAAGCAGAAAAATGGGGCACCGAGCTTTTCACAAAACTCGAAAAAGGCACGGATCCGATTGATGGCGTTCTCAACAGTCTCTTGCCCATTATCCCATGGACGAATCATTGTTGCAGCACCAAACGGATCGGCACCCGTCCCGCGCATCGTATGCCAAAAGGCGACACTGAATCGAAAATGATCCTTCATCGGCTTTCCTTCCACCAATTCGTCTGGATTGTAGTGGCGGAAGGCCAACGGATTTCGCGAGTCAGGACCTTCATAACGGATCTTCGAGATCTCAGGAAAAGCAGCCATGGTTCGATCTCCTTGTTAACACAGCTTTATCTAATACGATCTGCCACTGTTACAAACATCTGTTCAGAACAATGTAGTGCGATTTATGGTCGCACATTGTGAACGCGATCGCAAGAGGGGACCTGAACGCTTCGCTCAGGAGAGCGCAGTCACTTCCCGGCTTGAGTTGATCGACGCTTCTACTCGCGAGCCGTGAATCGCAAAATCAGCCAATCTCCGAGGCGAGGAAACAGGTCCGCGATGGCAAAAAGGAGCCTGGCGCGGGCGGGAATCACCAGTTCCGGCCGGCGACGTTCACAGGCCACAACGATTGCATCGGCGAGGCGTTCTGGATCGATTAGCTTGACCTTGACGCCCGCTCCGGGACCGCGGGCCGCTTCTGGAACCTGCTCTGCACCTTCCAATTGATAGAGCCGCGGCCCACTCCGTGCGATCGGCCCCGGACAAACCAGCAGCACGTGCAATCCCTGAGAACCCAGCTCGAGGCGAAGCTGCTGGCTGTATGCCGCAACCGCATGCTTGGTCGCCGGGTAGGCACCCACATATCGGGTTGCTGCCTTGGAGGCGAGCGAGCCTATGTTCACAACATGGCCTCGTGTTGCCAGCACATCGGGCAGAAATGTCCGCGTCACTCGCACGAGCGCAATCACATTCAATTCAAATAAGTCACGAAACTGTTCTGGCGTTGTATCGCGGATAGTCCCGCGCATGGAACGACCAGCAGCATTTACGAGGACATGAACCTGCCTCCATGTCGCGTGGATGGCCTCTCGACAGCGAATCAGATCGTCGTTAGAGCGAATGTCCGCGACTAAAGGCAAGACCTGAGTCAATTCCTCCAATTCACGACGTGCACGTTCCACGCCATCCTGTTCCAGGCCAATTATCGCGACCTTCGCTTTTTGCCGTGCAAAGGCCCTGGCAACGGCGAACCCAAGGCCGCTGGAACCACCTGTGATCAATACGTTTTTACCAATCCATTTCATTTCATGCGTTTCCTAATTAATTACCACAACGTCGTCACATGGTGGAACATCAAGCAAAAAAGTCAGGTCCCGATTACGAACCGGGACGCTGACTCATTGCATCTAACTTGAAGACCACCTGTTCTCAGATGGAGGCATTACGACAGAAAAAAGCTTGCATCAGCCTACGTTTCGATGGTGTACGGTGCCCTCTGCGGGCGGCTGAGGAGCGCGTTCGCTTGTTCGTCACCGATGAAGACCTCCTTGTCTGGGTCCCATTTCAGGGTTCGTTTCAGGAGCATGGCAATGTTGCACATGTGGCAACTGCTAAGCTCTCGATGATGGCTTGCCACATCAGAGACCGGCTCACCTCGATCTCGAACGCATTCGAAAAAGTTCGCCATATGCCCGCGTAACTCGCGTCCTTTGTAAAGCTTGCGGACCTCTTCTTCTAGCCAAGTCTTGTCGGCGTCTGAGAGTTGCTCAATGGGGGCACCGGTGATCCGACCGCGATTAACAAAGATGCGACCATTTTCTCCTTCGAACCATACCCCGTTGTCAGGGCCATGCTGAACGATGATCGTGCTGCCATTGGCGAATTTCAGCGTGCAACGAAAAGTCGTCGCCGTGTTGTACGCATTCGGCAGCTTTAGTTTTCCCGCAAAAAAGGCAACAGGATCGAAGTTTTCAGGGATTGTGGGGAAGTTGCCCTCTCCGCTGACTTCAATCGGCCCCGTCGTTTCGCAACCGATCCCCCATTGAGCAATATCGACATGGTGTGCCCCCCAATCCGTGAGTTTCCCCCCGGAATACTCCAGCCACCAGCGAAATGTTCCGTGGCAGCGTTCTTTGGTGTAAGGAACCAGTGGGGTCTGGCCTAACCAGAAATCCCAGTTCAACTCAGCCGGTGGTTCGCCTGTAGAGAACGGTCCACCCTGGGGACCTGAACCAATGGAACATGTGGCCGTGAGTGTTTTGCCCAGGCGGCCGCTGCGAGCCAAGGCCACGGCTTGAAGAAAACGCCGATCACTCCTTTGCTGGGTGCCGACCTGAAAGACTCGTTTTGTTTCCTGGACAACTCGCCGAATGATTTTCCCCTCGTCAATCGTCAAAGTGAGTGGTTTCTCGCAGTACACATCCTTGCCGGCCCGCATCGCCTCCACGGCAATTTTCGTGTGCCAGTGATCGGGGGTTCCGATGGTTACCACGTGGATGTCTTTTCGATCCAGGACCTTTCTGTAATCCTGATAAATCTCGCATTTGCCCTCATATCGCGATGCGAATTTCTCGGCGTGAGTGCGGTCAACGTCGGCGCAGGCGAGCATGACTCCGAATCCGGCGGCACTATGTCCGATACCCGAACCACGTCCCCCGACACCGATGGCCCCGATCCCTATCGTTTCGTTGGCTGATTGACCGAAGGCATATCGGTTGAGCAAAACCATCGGCACCGCCACACCTGCCGCAAGCGAACCTGCGGCGACAAACTCACGCCTCGTCATTGTTCGGTTGTCCATGAAGTCATCTCCCATTACGGCGTTTCCGAGGGCAAGTCAGGGGGGCAGAAACAATCCCATTTTAGTGAGTATTTCGACAACAATCAATTTTGCTCAAAAAGTGGATGACCCAGCAAAAAACGTGACGACGCCATTTTGACGCCGCCACGTTTTGACGAATTCGAACACAATGGAAGACTTACGGAGACGTCTCTTTCTCAAGCAAATCAAAGTGTGATCGTGTAAGGTTCACGCTGCTTTCGCTTGGTCAGGGCATTGGCTTCTTCATCATCAACGAATTGGTATTTTGCGGGATCCCAGCGGACCTTGCGATTTAACAACATGGCGATATTCGCCATATGGCACGCGTTGACTGAGTTGCAATGCGTGTACACGTCCGAAATCGGGAGAGTCCGGTCCTTGACGCATTCGAAGAAGTTTCTCATATGGCTCCCTGGTTCTTTTCCGCGATACAATTTGCGGACTTCCTCTTCGAGCCATTTCTTATCGGCCTCAGTTAACTCCTCAATCGGTCGGCCGGTGAGACTTCCCCGATTGACCCGGATCTTTCCCAATTCGCCTTCGATAATCAATTCGCTTGGACCACTGAGCAACTTAACGACATTTCCGTTGGGAAGTAACATGTCACAATCGAACGACTTGGCGACGTTATATGCGACGGGTAAGTCTTCCCAGCGTCGCTTTCCGAGCAGCGTTTCCATCATCAGTTCGCGGCCCAGGGGGAATTCATAATTGACCGGTGTGACCTCGACTGGCCCAGTATCTTCGCCGCCTAGTGCCCAAAGGGCAATGTCCGTATGATGAACCCCCCAGTCCGTCACCTGGCCCCCTGAATATTCGAACCACCAGCGGAAGTTCCAGCCGATTCGGTTTTCACAGAAGGGTACCTTCGGGGCCTGTCCGAGCCAAAAATCCCAATCGAGGAACTCTGGCGGCTCGGCATTGGCAAATGGACCACCTGAGGTCGCCTGGCCTACGGAACTGATGGCTTTCAACTTCTTACCCAGACGACCACTGCGGGCCATAACAATGGCCTTCAAAAACATGCTATTGAATTCGCTCCGCTGTTGGGTCCCAACCTGGAACACGCGGCCCGTACGGCGGACGGCCTCACAAATCAGCTTGCTTTCCTCGATGGTCAACGTCAACGGTTTTTCACAATAGACATCTTTGCCCGCTTTCATCGCGTCGATGGCAATTTTCGTGTGCCAATGATCGGGTGTCCCAATCGTCACGGCTTGGACGTCCTTTCGATCCAGCACTTCACGATAGTCTTTGTAAACTTGACATCCTCCCTCGAATGGCTTGGCAAAGTTTTCAGCGTTCCCACGGTGGACGTCAGCGCATGCCACCATGTTGCCCAGTTGTGCCGCTTGCCGTCCAATGTCACTTCCCCGTCCTCCAACACCGATAGCAGCTACATTGAGCCGCTCATTTGGCGATTCGGCCCAGGAAAAGGGCGATACCCATACGTGTGGAATCGCTAGTCCCGCAACAAATCCGACTCCACCCTTTAGCAAATCACGCCGAGCCACTTCAAAGCGACGCATGTGAACCTCCTCACCATTCGTTGTTGAACAAAATAACTTCAACGCGATACAACACCTTCATCTCGTGAAAATAACCTGAAGAGTGTGTTTTCTCAAGTCACACGGGCAAGAACTTAGCTCTGAGGCCACGCAGATCGTGGTTGCGAGATCGCAATGAACCGGCCAAACCCTTATCATTACTCCTGGCAAACCGGCTCCTTTTTCCCCCAATGATGCCGCTTTTCAATCCGCAAAAAGCCTATTGTTGAAAAAGGCGAAGTACCTGTTGCATTTGTGAACCGGCAATTTGCTGTTCCTCATAAATGTCAACCGTTGGACCGCTACAAAACAGCGCGCTCATCAACGACAATAGCGCCAGGATAATTTTGCTGATCTGGACAGTTGATACTGGAGTGAAAAAATGTCCCTTCGGCCAAGCCAAACAAAAATCGTAGCTACGTTGGGGCCGGCATCTGACTCATACAATCAGATTTGTGCACTCATTCGGGCAGGCGTAGATGTGTTCCGTCTTAATACGGCGCATGGCACTTTGCAGGAACACGAGGAGCGATTGAATCGCATCCGCCAGGCCGAACGCGAAATCGGTTGGCCCATCGGGGTGCTGGTTGACCTCGCTGGACCGAAAATCCGCCTTGGGGATCTTGCAGGTGGCTCGCTTGAATGTGCGCCCGGCATGACTGTCCGGTTCATCCGAAATGACAAAGGGGAGAGTCCATCCGAACTTCCCAGCACGTATCCGATGCTTGTGGACGAACTTGATGTTGGCGACCGCGTGATGCTCGCCGATGGAACGGTTTCGCTCAAGGTCATCAGGAAAGCCGCTGACTTTGCCGAGTGTGAGGTAGTTCAGCCGGGAACCATCCGTAGCCGACAGGGGATCAACCTCCCCGGAGTCAAACTCAGAGTGGCCGCATTGACAGACGCCGATCGGGAGGTAGTCGCGTGGGCAATCCAACGGGACATCGACTTCTTGAGCTTGAGTTTCGTTCGTTCTCCTGATGATATCAGCGAGCTTCGTTCGCTGGTCTCGAAGGCTTCAATCCCACCGGCGATCATTGCAAAGATTGAGAAACCAGAGGCTCTCGAACGGCTTGAAGAAATCGTTGCCGAATCCGATGGTGTGATGGTGGCACGAGGTGATCTGGGCGTCGAAGTGGATATCGCCCAGGTGCCAGTCATTCAGAAACGAATCGTCCAGCTTGCTAATCGACTTCGCAAGCCCGTCATTGTGGCAACACAAATGCTGGACAGTATGCAAAATTCGCGTTTGCCGACACGGGCTGAAGTGACTGATGTTGCCAATGCGATTCTAGACGGTGCGGATGCCTGCATGCTTTCTGGAGAAACAGCGATTGGCAAACACCCACTCGAATCCGTGCAGATGATGCATCGGATTGCGATGGCCATCGAAGCAACGATGGGGTGTCCCAGGATTGAATCAGCAGGATTGCAGTGTCGCCAGGACAACTCCATTACCGAAGCTGCTGTGAAACATGCCGGTACCATGGCAGCAGAGTTGGGAGCAAAAATGCTGATCACGGTGAGCCGGTCGGGATTGACAACCCTTATCATTGCTAAGCACCGATTTCCTGTCTTAACCGTTGGGTTGAGTCAATCCCTACCTGCTCTCAGACGAATGACGTTGTACTGGGGAATCGTCCCGGTCCAAGGTGCCCCGGTTGATGATCCGAAACAACTACTTGAATTCGTTATTGCCTGGGCGCGGCGAGAAAGTCTCGTTCACTCGGGCGATCGAGTGGTCCTCCTTTTCGGAACGGGAACGGCACCCAGTGCCCACAATAGCATTGCTGTTCACGTCGTGGACTGATGCTCATCATGACCCCATTTCGCGCCACTTTCATGTGCAAGGTCTGTTTGTTTTGGTGATTCTCAGAATAGCGATTGTGGCGGGGCTGTATATTTGGTCCGTTGTTCCGCGTTTTTCTCAACGTGGTCAGCGATTCGTCTCATGAGAATTCTACCAGCGGGATGGCTGAAACGAATCATTCCAACAACGGTAGGGCCCAACCGTGTTCGTAGATTTTTTCCGGACAGCGCTCCGATTGAAAGACAATGAAGCAGTTAAAAACATCAGGAGTGCAACATGACAACGAGGAAATACACAATCCGTGTGGTGACTCGCGGGGCAGACGGCGAACTCCGAATCCGTGATTATGACAGTCCAGAGGACCTCCTGAGACGCCACACCCAGGTTGGAATTGATGATTGCTGCACAGACCTATCGGTCCGCGGACTGCCTGTTGTCAAAGGACTGATCGGTCCAATTCCAGAGTCGCCCGGAGTTGTCCGATACGAGTCACCAGAGGTCTTCGAAACCCTGACCAAAGAATGGTCAGCGATGAAGATTTCGAAGCGCCGTACACGCACACAACGGCCGGAAGTGAATATGCAATAACGCTGGGTTGTTGGGAACGTTCGGGATGGAGCACCCGGCCTCAAACCGGGTGCTTTTTTGATGATCAGACCGGTCTGAACTCGTGTCTTTGTCTTGTTTTTCGGTACATCTTCTGACCTTGGTGCGATTAAACCACTCCCTTGGAGGGACCTGCTTGTCAGGTCCGGAGCGTTACGTTTGATAATCCATCACGATTGCGCGGGCATGACAAGCATGCCCCTCCAACCTTTCTTTCGGAGGGACCTCCTTGTCAGGTCCGGAGCGCAACGTTGGGTCACCTATTCCACTTCCGCGGGCATGACAAGCATGCCTCTCCGATACCGGCACAACAGGCCTGCCCCTTCAGTCCCTCTTGCCACGTCCGCAAGACGGCTGCCGTCTGACGGCTATGCGATCTATCGGGCCTTTGGAATCGACTCGCCTTCCCAAAGCTCATGATAGGTTTGGCGTCTGCGAATAAGATCGACTCGTCCTCGATCGATGAGGACCTCTGCGGCAAACGGCTTGGCGTTATAGTTCGAACCCATCACGAATCCGTAAGCACCGGCGCATTCGATAACAAGGTAATCACCAACAGAGGCCTGGGGAAGCCTGCGTGTCACGACGATGCCGCCTTCTTCCTGCGTAAAGATGTCACCCGACTCGCAAAGCGGACCTCCAACGATGACGTCACATTCTGGCCGGCTGAGATTACCATCGCGGGGAACGACGCTGATCGGGTGATAGGCGCCGTACATGACGGGCCGTGCCAAATTGTTGAAACCTGCATCAACGAGATAAAACAGATGATCGGCCTGTTTTTTCACCGCCCTGATTTCTGTGACGAGAAAACCTGCTTCCGCGACAAGATATCGGCCCGGTTCGATCTCTAATCGCACAGGATGACCAAAAGCCGCCTGCAGCTTTGCACGGGTTGCGTTCCACAAATCGAAATAACTGTCTAGATCGATTCTTGGGTCGGAATCACGATAAGGAATCGGCAGCCCACCGCCAGCACTGATCGACCGCACACTTTTTCCTACGACAGCGGCAACGGCCTCCATCGCTGAACAGACTTTGGCAAGGTGCTCAAAATCCGTCCCCGATCCGATGTGCATGTGAAGCCCCGTAATACTCAGTTGGAGATCCTCGGCCTCTCTCAGGACCTCGGGAAGTTGCTCGTACCATATCCCATGTTTTGAGAACTCCCCGCCGGTGTTGGTCTTTCGACTGTGGCCGTGCCCAAATCCAGGGTTAATCCGGATCGTAACCTCCCGACCAGATACTTTTTCGCCCAGCTGGCGAAGCATATCACGGGAACCACAGTTGACGTGAATGCCTTGCTGGACAACCAATTCCAGCGAGTCCCGATCGAAAATATCGGCAGTATAGACGATGGGCGGCGGATCGCCATCAGGCGAATACCCCGCTGCAAGGGCGCGATGGATTTCGCCCGCGCTCACCGCATCTACCAGTGCCCCCAGGTCCCGGAGCAGCGCAAGAATCGCAAGATTCGAACAGGCCTTTTGGGCGTAGCGGACAACGTCAAATCTTCGGAGTTCCCCAAACCGCCGACGAATGGTCTCAGCATCATACACATAAAGCGGCGTACCAAATTCCTCGGCAAGACCGACGACGTCAATGCCGGCAATATCAACACGGACAGTTTTCCTTTCAGCCATACGTGCACCTTTATGCTTAG
>Ga0068705_10001875_pt1 | contig 10576 bp, 16 predicted proteins | sample YNPMSTMetaG_FD_65631 | JGI IMG/M metagenome (GOLD analysis project Ga0068705, IMG submission 65631) | Anoxygenic and chlorotrophic microbial mat microbial communities from Yellowstone National Park, USA - YNP MS-T MetaG | ecosystem: Environmental > Aquatic > Thermal springs > Hot (42-90C) >... | reverse complement strand
TTCCATCCTTTGGTATACACTCCTTTACCAGCCTTACTTGCTAAATATACAGCAACTTTTTGAGGTCTAAAATCTTTCACAGCTGGATGTTTTTCAAGTATAATTCTAACCTTAGTACAAGCAGTTTGATGGGGAAATTTTGTAAAATCAAAATCTGAAATGTTAAACTTTTTATCTGCTCTGATCATACCTTCCCTTTGTAAAAACTTATACGCCCAAATAGAAACACAATATGCTTTACGCGGTTTCAGATTGGTACGGAACTCTTCAACAAGTCCATTTTTTTTAAGACAAATAAGATAATCGCTTGCTGTACTATCAGAACCAAAAAACAAAGTCATATCTTCAAAAGTCAGGTAATCATTTTCAAATATCAACTGCAAAAGCCGAAGCGCTCTTTCGTTAAGTGTCTTTATTACCATATGTTTTTTAAACCATATTGTATTTAAATTTTCATAAAAAGCCGGGCGAAGTCGCACACGCACCCCCGAACCGTAGCGTAGTTCGTCGCACTACGAAGTAGGCGACGAAGAGAGGGGGTGGTCAGCGAAAAACGAAGTTTTAGCGAAGCGGTCGCTGACCACCCCATCTCGGGGTGCGTGTGCGACGAAGCAGATATAATAAAAGTCATATTATTCTCGGAGCAAAACTCGGAGTAAAAATAGGGGTATTCACTCCGAGATTTACTCCATTATTTACTCCGAGTTTTTCAATGACCATCTTTTTTATTTTTGTTCTGTCTTAACATCTTGACTTTCAACATCTTGATTAGAAATTTGCTCTGTCTCTTTTGCAGACCCTTCTGTTTTTCTGCCTTCTTTTTTCACATTAGCACTAAACTTTTTAAGCCCAAATTCTTTATATATCCTTTCTTTATACTCCTTTAACTTCTTTATCCTATCAAACAGACCTGTTATATCTTTTTCAACTTTTCTTAATTCCTTCCATGCCCAAGAAACTGCTTCTCCCGGTGATTCAAAGTTGTATTCTTTACCATCTATATCTACAAACTTCATATCAGACCCCCCTTTAATTGTTTAACAATGTATTCTATTGTATCTAATATTCCTTGTATATCTTTTTCTTTTACCATCTTTGCAATTTCATATGTCCAATCACCAGGACCTGCTAAACTTTCTCCATCCTCAAGTTCTGCCTTAACTAATTCAACTATCGTTTCACTACCAGGACACCCTGAAAACAAAGTACCTGCACCATAGTGCAATAAAAACACAACCGCTGGCCAATGATTTATCAAAAATTGTTCCTGCTGGGTTTTGTTTGTTGCCTTCATTTTGTTACCCCCTGTTTTATAAGTTCTATAATCTGATTTTCTATTATTCCTTCAAAGAGATATTGTTTTGGTACACCTTGCTGTATAAGTATCTCAATTGCTTTGTTTCTAATTTCTTCCTGTTGTTTTTGTGGAAGACCTCTAAATTTTGACAAATATTTTTCACGCTCTTTGTCTATTTCTTCTCTCTGTTTTATTTCTTGCTCTACTTCTTTCTCTTTCTTTTTTTCTTGTTGTTCTTTTGTGTATGCTTCTATTGCTTCATTAACAAAACTCATAACATACCCAAACGACCTAACAGATGATTCTGCTTTCTTATCTTTAATGTTCCATATAGCATAGTCAACAATGTATTTTGTGAATTTTGTGCCGTATTTTTGTATTAATTCTCTTGCAGATTTTAACTCACTTTTTGATATTTCATAAGTTTTATGTCCTAAACGCTGATGAAAATATAACACTAAGTCTTTATCTGTTCTAATTTCATTGTTTTGCAAAACTTGTGTTAAAGTGAGTGGGGGGAATTCTTCAACATATTTAAAATATTTTACTATCTCACCATCATAAAATTCTTTTAGGTCTTTTACAGGTTTAAGAAAAGGTTGACCATCCTTGTAAGGTTTCTTTGTGAGTTCTTCGTGTGCTTTATCTAATTCTCGCTTTAACTGAGCAAGATTATATTCACCAATCAATCCTAAATGATTTTTACATAACTCCCTTATGTTAAAGTGTAAAAAATCTGTATTATAAAATCTTTTGTTTAAAAACCTAAATAACCTCTTAGAGATGGGTTTATCAAGAGAAAAATAATAATCAAGGTCTATTTTAGTGCTATACATTTTTGCTGATTTTAAAAAAACTTTATTAACAGAAATTTTGTTAAAATTAAACTCATGTATATGAGAGTCAAGCTGTTCTATACCACGGGGTTTACCATATATTTTAAAATCATCAATGATGTGAAATGCTTCGGTTATAGGGACTAATGCTTTTTTTTCAACATCATAAATAGCGTAGTGAGCCTTGATGTTACAACCAAATAACCTCAATAGTGATAAATCATGCCTAAGATAAGATCTCTTATCTATAGGCCATTTAGCAGTTTTCAAAAAATTATAAGTTGCATATGTAAGTTCAGTTGTTGAATAATTTGTTTCATATAATAACTTTTGAATAAACATTATTAGTTCTTCATCAGTAGCAATCGGAGTTCCTATTGTGAGGTCTCCACTTAATACCCATTTGCGTTTAACTTTTTGACCATTAATAGTGATTTCATCTTCACAAATAATAGGTTTAAAATTCTGTTCTTTAGTTAGAGCAGTAATGGGAAATTCAGATATATTCATTTCATCCTGGCTGTATTTTTTTTCTAAATTGTTTTTCATAAAAAAGTTTAAACCCCCCTTATTTATTGGGTTATTATTATATTATTTATTATATATTTATTAGAGAATTTTTTTCATTGAAAAATCAAGCTAAAAAATAAAAATGAGTGTATAAAAACACAATATCAGAGTGTATAAAAACACAATATCAGAGTGTATAAAAACACAATAAGTTTCCTCTAAATTTCCTATTTTCCTGTATTTTTCTTGTTTTTTCTGCTTTATTTTTCAATAAGAAAAAATACTCCGTCGGAGAAAAATCAAAAGTTCCTATAAGATATAAAGTGTTATTTCATTAAAAAATAAAAGAATTTTGTCAAAGAACGATAGAGCCTCGTTTTTTTTCAAACCCTGCAAGGTCAAGTCCAAACTGCAACCATATTTGCCTAACATATTTTAATCTTGGTACTCTTTTGTTTGCTTCCCAGTCCCTAACACTTCTTGCTGTTGTGCCTAACAATTCTGCTAATTCTTTTTGTGTCATTTTCAAAACTTCAGTTCTAAACCTTCTAAGTACTTGACCAGGATGTTTACAACCTTCTCTAATCTTACTGACATTTTCTCTTACGAAATTTCTAATTTCTTGTATTTGTTCTTCTGTTAGTTGCATAGTTTTTTATTTAGAAATTGTATACATCCCTTCTATGCCCAATTGCAATTATTTCAACTATTCGATTTTTATCATCTATTGTGTAGACTATTCTATAATTACCAACTCGTATTCTGTACAAATTCCATCCTTTTAGTTTTATAACACCAGGAAAGCGCGGATTATCTTTTAGTCTTAGAATTATACAATCTATTCTTTGTATAACTTCTTTTTCTAAACTAAGAAGTTCTTTTTTAGCAGATGGTTTAATAAATATAGTGTAATTCAAATTTTGCCACCCCTTTTGAGTTCCTCTCTTACTTTTTCATATGGTATAGATTTTTCTTTTTGTCTTCGTAAATAAGTTAATACATCATATATATATTCTCTAAGTTTCAAATCACTTAATAATTTTTCAACGATGCTTTCTTTCTCTTTTTGTGATAATGATTTAAATGCTGTAACAAATACTTCAGAGATTGCTTCTTTTTTACTTAATGTTTCTCTTTTCATTATTTTGTTACCTCTTTAGTTTATTATTTTAGTAATTTTTTATTATTTTATAAAAATAATAAAATAGTTTTCAATTATTTGTTAAGTTCCAACTTTATTCAAAATTATATTTCATAAGATATTCACCAATTTTATAACATACATTAGATATTGCATATTTACAAGTAGCTTCAACTTGTGCTTGATAATCTTGGAAATTTGTAGTTCCAATTTTCCAATGGCGATCGTATTGTGTGGTTTCACCTGTAAAATTAACTTCTTTAATGAGTTTTTTGTTTTTAAAAATTTGCATGTTAATTTCAATTATATATGTATAGATGCTTCCCGGGTCTCTTTTTATTATAGAGTTTGCTTTTGTGAATTTAATTAATATATTCTCACTTGTAGCATTCAAGTCAGAAACTTCTTTAGGTTCATAAAATATTTTTTCCATTACACCTTTAATACTCTTACACATTGCGTCGCCAAGAAAAATTTCATAAATCACAATTTTACCTTCTTTTTCAGTTAGAGTTTTGAGATTATCATCTATGTGGTATGAAACATTTGTTGGATTTTTTTCTAGTAGAGATGGTTGATATTCAATAGGTTTGATAATTATTTTTTGTGTTGTAGCACAACCAAAAATGAAAAACACAAAAAGGATTATTATGTTTTTTAATTTGTTCATTATTTTATTACCTCATTTGACCAAGTTGAATATATTGTTTATTAGTTGGCATAGCATTCAAAATTTCTACATTGTTTGTAGGTGTCAAGTTAGAAAGTGAGCCGGGGTATGGAGTAAATCTTACTGTTGGTACACTTGCACAACTTACCAAAACTATTAAAAGTGTGAGTATGAATAAATTTTTTGTTGTTTTGTTTTTCATTTTATTACTTCTTTCAGTTTTAAAAATTTTTCAATGTGATATGTCCATATTTTATTTGGTAATTTTTTACCTGTGATCCATCTGTTATAAGTTGAAAAGTGAACACCTAAATCTTTTGCTAACTTTACTTGTGATAATTTATTTTCGAGTCTATAGATTTCTAATTTTTCTAACAAGTTTATTTTATCTTTTTTCATTTTGCCTCTTTTTATATTATATAGCATACTTTTACTCCCTTTGTCAAGAGTTTGTGAAAAAAATTTTTAAAAAAATTTTTATCGTCGTAAAAATTATTTTTATAATTTTTTATTTAATTATTTTTTTACTTTAACAAACACACATAAAATTAAAAAAATAGAAAAGTATTACACATTTAACATCAGCAGTAGTTTTAATATAAAAATACAAAAAAATGATGACAAAAGCAAGGGTGGGAAAGACAACTGAGCGTAGTGTAGTGAGCAGTTGTATTATGGATAGGTGTTTTTATTCATGTTTTTATTCATTAACAATATTTTCCACAGAAGCACTTTGTTTTTGTAAATCATCAAAATATTTATTGATTAATTCTTCCACAACTTCTGATTGTGTTTTACCATCTTTTATAGCACACAATTTTAATTTTTTAAAAGCAGTCCTTGACAACCACAAAGCGGTTTGTATTTTATCTTTTTTGTTTTTAACACTTACTTTTGGATTTGTAGTAATATTTTTTTCTTGTGTTTCAGGCAAAAATACATCAATTCCTTTAAGAGATGGTCTTTTATCACTCATAGTTGTTTTACAACCTCCTTTGAAAGATTTTTATATTGTTCTGCTTGTTCAGAATTTTGATAAAATTTCACAAGTGGGACACCTGCAACAGTTGCATATGAAAACTTAATAGTTTTAGTAATAATTGTTTCAAAAGTTTCAAAAAACTTTTTAGTTTCCTCAATAATTTCTTTAGAATGAATACTTCTTTTATCAAACATAGTAAATAGAACTTTCATTTTCAAATCAGGATTAACAACTTTAGCTTTTTCAATAATTTTGTTTAAATGAGTTAAAGCCTTCATAGCAAGGAACTCACACTGAAGTGGAACAATAACTAAATCAGCAGCAACAATAGCGTTGATTGTAAGCACACCTAAAGATGGTTGACTATCAACAATGATGTAATCAAAATCAGTTAGTTGTTGTAGTAATTGTTTTAATTTTCTTTCAAACGCGATTTGTCCGATTAATTGAGGTTCAGCAGCAGCAAGATCTAATGTTGAAGGAATTAAGTATAAATTTTTGATTTGAGTTTCAATGATACAATTTTCAACACTAACAGAATCAAGCAAAGCGGAATAAATATTTTTTTCATCAGGAATAATTTTCAAAGAAGTAGTTAAAGCAGCCTGTGGGTCAAAATCAACAAGTAGTATTTTATGATTTTCAGCCAAAGCACAAGCAAGATTAGCAGCGGTAGTAGTTTTACCAACACCACCTTTATGATTTACGATACTTATGATTTTCATATTTAATTCCTTTGCCTGCTAAATCTTTGCAGGCGAGTGATGATTAAGCCGCTAAATCCTTGCGGCTTATTAATTTTATTTTCAATTTCCTTTTTCAATTTATTTTCTCATAACAACACTCTCTACCCTGTAAACAGGGTAGTTTTACAAGAATAAAAAAGTAGAAAAATAGAAAACCACTAAAGTGGTTTTTTAGATAAATCCCGCAAATTGCGGGATAAATCCTGTTTTTCAACATAATCCTTAACAACATAATTTGGAGTAGGACCTGTAGTAGCAACGAAATATCCTTTCGCCCATAAATCCTTAATATTTTTAAGCATTGGTATTTCTTTTTTAATCAAATATGATGATTTTCCTTTCAGGGCCTGTATAAATTTTACAATATTAAAATCAGTATTTTTTGCAGCAATGTATATATGAATATGGTCAGGTTGAACACCGCATGCTTTAATTTCAACATTAAATTCATTAGCAATAGTTTCAAATATCTGCTTAAGTTTTTCTTCTGTTTTGAAATCAGTAATCCAAGTTCTTCTTCCCTTTGTCACAAACTCAATATGATATTCAAGACAAAATTTTTTATGAGCAAAACTTTGATATTTCATTTAATACTCAATTCTTTCAATGTTATAAATTAAAATTGGTGTACCTTTTTTAACAGTTATAGAATAAGTAGGTTTGTAAGCCATTTCTTTAGCCTGCTCAGCAGTGAGTTCTTTCACAACAGCCCCACCAACACCAGGTGCAGCAATATTAGCGGCAGCTTCAAGCAACACCTTAGCAGGTACATTTTCTTTATGTCTTTTAACCTTACCAGGGACGCCAGCAGAACCATCAGTATGCAAAGCAATACCAGCAAACTTAATCTCCTGCCCGTTAGGAAAAACCATTGTATGAAAGAAAACATTAACTCTGTCCGCAGATTTAAGAATAGAAGCATAACCAATAATCTTTGTTCCCTTAGGAATCATCACTTTGTCAAGATAAATAATATCAAATTCAGTTTCAGCGATAACTGGTGATTCAAGGTTGTAAGAGAAAATAGCGGTTTGTAAAACAGCATCAAACATAAAACCGGTATGTAAGAAATACTTTCCTTTTTGAGGTGGTGGGTTAGTAAGCCCAGTCCAAGGTTCTAAAGCAAAACACAGGTTGGCAAACAGCGTTATAAATAGCGTTAAAACAAGCGCAAATGCGTTTATAAATTGACTTTTTTGTGTTTTAGACATATTATATCCCCCCTGGGGTAGAAAATTGAATTTTAAGCGTATTTTTTGCTGAAATAGTTAAGATATAATTTTTCTTTGGTTCTACTTGAAACACAATATACCCTGTAATAGATTCCTCAGGTACAACAAATTGTTCAGCAAAAACCTGTATAGGTAGTTTTTGACCATCCTGTGTTTCAACAGAAAAAGAATTGATAAAAAAGAATGATTTCTGTTTATTTTCAATAGTAAATTTAAGTATTCCTTGTTTATTCTCATATGGAGTAAAAGAGACACAGGACAAAATAACATCCTTCCCAGTCTGTAAGTTAGGATAGAAATAGGTTTTAGGATTTTGTTTTACATAATTTTGTATATTTTGATAATTTAACACATTTACTTTTTGTTGCACAGATTTTTCAGATTTTTTAGTTGTTTCATTAGTTTTTTGTTCAGTTTGTTGTTTTATTTTTTGTTGTTTTTCTGATTTAACAATTTGTGTAGTGTTTGTTATTTGTTGAGTTTGTTTTTCTGCAAGTTGTTGTGTGATAGTAGGTTGAAAAATAACCTTTTGTTGCAGTAGTTGTTCGTTCACTAATATATAATCAGCAGCAGATTTTGTTTTAACAATATTAGCAACAAACTTTTCAGGTACATAAAGTTCAGTATAGATTTTAAAGTTAGGCAGTGCTTGTTGAGAAAAATCAAAACCCACAACTTTTTCTTGCTTAGTAGATATAGTAGAACTCTCAACATCAAAAATAGTTTGAGGTTGTAATGGTTGATACATAATATTTTTTCCTTTTGACAAAAAGACAGCAACAAAAATTATTAGTACAACAATTGCTAATAAAATATCTTTCATTTTTACTCTTCTTTAAAAATAGTTTCGTTGTAATAATCAACAAGCAATCCCCAAGGTACATCTTTAGTTCTTTGAACTTTTTTCAACACCAGTTCTGTTTCAAAGAAAATATTCTTCTTATACTCAGGATTAAGATATGAAGTTTGTATTTTAGTACCTTTAACTTTAACCCAAACAGCATCTTTAGAATCTTTTGTTATATCAACTTTAGCAAAAGTAATTTTAGTTCTATATTGTGCCTGTTTAATTTGGTCAACAATTTTGTTAGTTTGTAGATAGTTATCCATTTTCTTTTGACAATCAAGAGTCATCATTTTGAATGCTTTTCTAAAATTTTCGTCGTATTGATAGTAGTCCCAACCACAGAAAAGTTCAATAAAAGTTTGTGTGAAATAAAGTATTTCCGGTGGGGAAACAAAAATTTTGTTTTGCCAATCAGAAACAACCTGTACTTCACCAATCTCAGAAACTTTCACAACAATAGGTAGTTTGTTAGCAGATTGTTTAAGAAGGGTCAACAAACCAAAGACAACTAAAACAAGTATAAAACAAATTGTTCTTAAGAAATACAAAGTATTAGTAGTATCAGCCCAAACTTCGTAATACTTTTTTTCTTTATTTTGTGTTTTCATAAGTTTTTATCTTATTCTTTTTTCTTGTGGTTGTTCAGATTTTTCTTTTGGTTTTGGTGAGACAACTCTTGATATAGTACGACCGACAGCAGATGCTGTGCCTGTGATAACATTTTTTGTTGCTCCGACAATACTTGTAGATTTACCATCACTTGAAGGTATCCATTTAGCAGTAGATATTTTTGCAGCTATGAAAGACATTCCAGCCATAGTAGCTGATCCTAAAAGACCGATATTTTGTCCTGAGAACAATTTAGAAGTGAACGCCGGCGCTTGAAAACATGCTAGAATAAAAGTCAAAGTAACAATTGTAGTAACAACAAGGTTTCCGTCAGATATTAACTGAGACACATTAAACGACAAGATAGCGGCTTGAAAGATTCTTAACACCACAATCCAAAAAGATACCTGCACAACAGACAAAATCCAACCTTTGAACAACAACCTAATAGGTTTATATATAGCGGAAACAACCACAATAGGACCAATAAGGTACAGAACAGACAGAAACATAAACCTAACAAGGTTAAACACTTCCTCTGTAATAATAGCGATAGTCAACGCTATATTTAATATCAACCCAGAAACATCAATGCTAAATAAACCAACAACACCAATTTCCTGTTGTTTTTGTGACATAATAGTCATTAGAGTAACCCAATCTTTATAAGTAAGGATACTCATACCGATATGTTCACAAAGTGAGACGATTTTCATAAACCATACACGATAAATAAGGTTAGCAAAAACAACCAAAACAGTAGTCCAGATAACACCTCTATAATCAGGTTGTTGCCCTTCAGCAGCTTTATGCAGTTCAGTAGAGATAGCAGCAGCAAAAATCAAAGGTGTGATAAGAGTAGTGACAATCCAGACAACTCCTAAATAATTATCCATTATTTTTGGTATATCCATTACATCAACTAATATGTTTATCATAAAGTTATGGACCTCCTATTTTGATTTTTTTCTTTGGAACCCCATTTCTTCATCAGAAATTGCCCTTAGATAAGATTTGATTTTTTCTTCTCTTTGAGTTTTTTCTTCCATTTTTTGTCTTTTTGACTCTAAAATTTGTTTTGCTGTTTCTGCAAAATACTTTTGTCTTGCAGCAACAAGTTGTCTTTCATATAGTTGTTGTTCAATCTGTGAAGTTTGTATTTCTATTAGTTTTAACAGCAATAAATTTTGTTGTCTTTGATTTTCAATTTGTAACAACAACAATTCATTTTTTGCTTGTTCAACTTTTTCTTTATCATTTGTTGCGAGTTTGTTAGTAATTCTGTTTAGATCTTTTTCCTGGTCTTTAAGCATATTAGCAATTTGGTCTCCAAAATTCCAATTTTGTTTCACATAATCAAGTCCAGCACCGATAGTTTTTTCTTCAACATAGCTTGCAATACCTTTTTCATACCATTTTTTATTTTCTTTCATATCAATTTCTCTTTGTTTCTTATCAACTTCTGACCAGAATTTATCAACAGGATTTTCAAGTCGATTTAAAAAAGATTGTTTTGTTTCTTCTAAAATTCCATACGGATTTTCTTGAATTTGCTTAATTTCTCTGTAAAACCTCATAGAATCTTCATAATTTTTCTTAAGTAAAGAAACTGATTCTATAGTTCGTGCTAACATTGATTTTTTAAAAACTTCGTCCGTAATTTCATTAACTTGTCCAGCTAGCCATTTGCCAGCCTCAAGTATTTC
>Ga0068705_10001866_pt1 | contig 10585 bp, 15 predicted proteins | sample YNPMSTMetaG_FD_65631 | JGI IMG/M metagenome (GOLD analysis project Ga0068705, IMG submission 65631) | Anoxygenic and chlorotrophic microbial mat microbial communities from Yellowstone National Park, USA - YNP MS-T MetaG | ecosystem: Environmental > Aquatic > Thermal springs > Hot (42-90C) >... | reverse complement strand
AGGAACGCTTCTCCGCCTGGCTCGCTGCGCCAGGCGTGCACCACGGCGCGCGCGGCGACTTCGATTTGGCTCTTGCGCCCGCCGCGTTGGGCGTTGCGGCGGGCGGCCTCAGCCTTGGCGGGGGTGCGCGCGCGCCCGCCGCGCGAACCAAGCAGAGCGGCGGCCTCTCTTAACTCGTCTGACATAGCGCCCTCAGCGGCGGCCAGTCCTCCCCCACCTCGATACAGAGGGTCGAGGGGGTGTAGAGTGTGCGCGAGAAGCGCCCGCGCTGGAAGTGGGTCTTTAGGTAGGGCTCGCCTACCAATACTGGCGGCTCGTCGCCTGGCACAACTCTGATCGGGGTACTCCAGGTGACGCCCGCTGTGTGCTCTGAGCGCCCGATGCGGATCGTGGAGTAATACCCCCAGGCGGCGGCGCGCACCATCCGGCGCACCTCTATCGACTTTTCGACTAGCTCGCGGGCGGTCAGTCCCTCCCGCGGCATAACCTGCATGGAACGCGCCCACCGCAGGATTTCGCGGATCTGGGGATAGCCGGCCTGGTGGCTGGCAAGGATCAGGCCGGCGGCGTCGTGCAGGGAGGGGACCTCACCGATCACGAGGGCGCAGGTAGTGCGCCACCCCTTTGTCCCGACCTCGGTCTCGGCGTCCGGGTCGGGCATGACCAGGAACATACGGCCGTCCTCCTCCATGTACCGCGACGCATCGCCAAAGGTTGAGGCATAGACGCCCTGCTTCCCCTCAAGCGAGGGCGCCGATAGGCTGTAGGTCAGCCTGCCGAGGGATGGGGCGTAGACCTCATCCCATTTGGTTTTGCGTTGCGGGGAATACACCCCGTCGCTACAAATACGTAACGCTTTGAAGGCGATATAGCTTGCCATGCTCATCGCGTTCCTCCTTTCTTGTCCCCGTCGGGGATAGGGGCAGGAGCTGGTACGGGAGCAGGGACCGGTACGGGCTTGGGCAGTTTGACGGGGGTCGGGCGCGGCAACTTAGTCACGCGCCGTATGACTTTTCCGATGTCCATGTTAACCTCCTTTGCCCTTGATTATAACCCAAGCGCTTAGGTTTTTCAACTCCCCTCGTCGTATTCCACCTCCCAGTCGCCGGCGCTGGCGGGGATGGCGGCGTGCGTTGGCGGGGGCGGGACGGGCGGTGGGACGGGGGCGTCGAGCGGCAGCGCGCTGGCCCGTTCGGCGCGCGCCTGCAGCATGCGGTGCGCTTCGCCGATGTGGGCGCGCAGTTGGTCGATCATGGCGGCCTGCTGGCGGGCGATCAGGATCAGGCCGGTCATGGCGCTGAGCGCAATCAAGAATCCGCCAGCGAGCAGGCCGACCAGGAAGCTGCGCGTCTCGGCAGCCAGGCTGATGATGGTTTGCCAGGCGATCTAGCCGATCAGGATCAGGGCGGCGATGATGACCAATGTCCAGTTCATGCGGCGCATGTTAGGCGTTCTCGCAGTCGCTTGATCGTGGTGGTGGCGGCCCCTCCGGTGTAGCCGAAGATAGTCCTCTCCAGCTCACGGTTGGAGGCGTCCGGGTTTTTATCCAGGATTTCCTTCACTTTTCTCAGCAGCTCATCCTCGAGCGGCGGTGGGATGAGTGTTTCTGGCTGTCTTTGGGGCGCAGACAGGAATGCGGCCCGCAGCGGGGCGGGGGCGCGCTTGAGCGCAGCGATGTGTTCCGGGCGGGTGAGGGCGACTTGCAGGCGGCGCGCGCCGGTGTCGTCTACCAGCAAGAAGTCGCCGTGACCGAGCAGGCGGTGGGCATCGCAGCCGTCGCGTCCGCAGGCGATGGCGCTGGCCTGGGCTGAGTCCACGCGCCCGACCAGGCGAGCGCGCAGGTTGGCGCGGATGAAGGGGCTGCCGAGGGTTTCGCGGCTGGCGTATTGGGTGGCGAGCGACGCCGGCCACCCGTCCCAATTGGGTGATGGCGGCCAGCGCGTTCCGGGCTCGCTCGGCGTCGTCGCGGGCGAAGAACAGGCTGGCCATCTCGTCGACCACGACCAGCAGGTGCGGGCTATTGCGCCGCTCGGCGTTGCGTTGGCGGACAAGGTCGGCGGCCCATTCCAGGGCGCGGAGGGCGGCAGCGAGGTCGGCGCGCACGACGGGGACGGCCAGGTGATCTGAGCCATCCCAGGCTTCGTGGATGCGGTTGCCTGCCGGGTCAATCAGCAGCAGGCTGGCCTGAGCGAACGGGCTTTTGCTGGCGATCTGGTAGAGGATGGTGTGGATGGCCTCGGTTTTGTCCCCGCCGATGGCGGCGACGAGCAGGAGGAGGATGTGAGCAGGGGAGGTGAAGTCGAGCACGGCGTCGCCATGTCCGCTGGTGAATCGTCCGATGGCTACGCGCAGCCCGGAGCGCTTTGGTCCGGTCAGCAGGCGTTGGCGGCGCGGGGCGCGGGCCTGGGCGATCACCATGCCGGTGGTCTCGTCCTGGCTGATGGTGACGCTGGCGACTACGAGTCGGGCGAGGTCGTCCTGGCGCGCTTTGATCTCGCGGACGGTGATGCGCGGCGAGAAGGCCAGGGCGTAGCAAGCGACTGCGCCGACTTGCCAGGCGTGGGTGATTTGCACGGGGACGCCGAGGGCGGCGCTGGCGTTGGCGATGCGGTAGGTGATGGCGTCATTCATCGCATTTATCCTCCACGATCTGAACGATGGTGGTTTTGCGCCTGGTGATGGCGCGGGCGAGGGCGAAAAGGCCGTCGATCAGCGGGCCGGCGATGGCGAGGATGAAGAGGGCGGTGGCGATGGCGAGCGGGAGCAGGTCTGCGATCTGGATGTTGCGCGCGGCGCGCTGGCGCAGTTCGGCTTCGCGGGTGGCCTGGGCGCTGAGGGCGATAGAGAGCGTGGCCAGCGCGCGGTTCATGGCTCGGTCAGGGCGAAGATGGCTAAGTCGGTGAAGGCAGCGCGCGCGGCAGCGTCGGGGGCCGGCTCATCCTCGGCTGGCAGAACTGCGGCGAGTTGGCAGACGACGTCGTCAAGGGCGGCCAATTCGGTTGGCGAGCGGGCGGCCAGGGCGCGCGCGGCGATGGCGATGCGTTGTGGGCGCAGGGCATCGTCAGCGAGGTGCAGCAGCTTGAGCACCCACATCAGCTCGTTGGCGCGATCTGCCAAAGCGCGCAGGATGCTGACGCCTTATGTCTGGTGTTCCCGTTCTGCGCGGTCGAGCGCGTTGCGTTCATGTTGGCGCAGGCGGATATAAGACGGCGACATGCGCGGATTGCACTACATCCGTGCATGTCGCTCCACGTGACGCGGAGGCGGTTGCTCAGTCTTCCTCTTCCTCCTTCGCCAGCGCGATACTGGCGGCGCACACGGCGGTGGCGACGTTGCGGTCGAGCGCGTAGCCGACATTGTGTATTTGGTACCCGCACCAGCCACGCAGCGCCACTGCGCCGGGTTCGAAGATATGTGACATGCGACGATCGATGACAACGCCGCATGGGTAGTCAAACTCGTACCCGTCGATCACCTTGCCGCCGGCGCGCTCAGCGGCGGCGAGCTCGTCTTGGGTGAAGACGTTAGCGGGTGCAAGCCAGGCGTCGCCATCCGGATTGTCCCCGTTGTCGCCGAAGTGCCCGGCTGCATCGCCGAGCGCCTCGAGCGAGTTGGCATTCGGCATCCAGAGCAGACGAACCGGTTGGATGTGCTCGTCTATGTCGCCGATGTTGTACTCATCGATTGCTTCATCGATCGCATCTCGGAGCATCTCCGCGTGCGTCCGGCGGAAGGCGTCTATGTAACGCGCTCTGGCTTCAGCGGGGTCGTCACTTTTTGGCAGACCTCCGAGTTTAATACAGTAGCGAGCTAATTTGTCAGGGTTAATCTGCCAAACTGGAACCTCGGCGGCGCGCATAGTTTCGTACGCGTAAATACGCACGGATTCGTCGTAGTTGATTCGATCTGAAAGCGAACTCGACAGGTAATACATATCTTCCTCCTTTGTTATGCCTGCGGCGTGTTCAGCGCCGCCGGCGACAATCCAACCAACTGATCCTCTTACCTTGCGCGAGAGCGCACACAACGACGGCGACATCAAACCACAGCGCATACGCGACGCCACGCCTGGCATCGCCGCACCAGTCGTGGAGTCGCATGTCCCATGGCCGGACGACGCGCTAGGGATAGTCGAATTCATATCCCCACAGCAATTCGCCGCCCGCTTCGAGAGCCGCGGCGATCTGGTTGTCGTCAAACGCTTATGCCGGCGCTAGCAGCTCGTCGCCGTCTATTTCGTCAGCACTGAGCCCATTACTCAGCTCAGTAGCGCGTATATGTCGCAACGAAATACTCGTAGTCCTCGTCGATCAGCTGCAACTTGCCTTTCATGTTCGGGTCCGCCACCCGGTACGCGAGTTTGCAGATCAGGATTGTCGCCTGATCAGCTAGCTGCGTAATTAACCTGAATCGGAACACCGGAGACGCGCTCGATGTGCTGAGCGGTCTCCGGGTAATCAACGTAGCTTTGCAGGTCACCGCGCTGATAAGCGTCGGCGACCAGCTTAGCGAATTCGCCACGACTCACTCGTCTAAGTACGTAGACGCCCTCATCGGGCATCATGGCGGAATTCAACAACACTGTTGTCATTCCTTACCCTCCTTCGCCCGCGCGATGCTGGCCGCGCAAACAGCTTCGGCAACCTTGCGTCGCCCCGCATAGCCGATGCTGAGGGCGGAATATCCGCACCATCTGTCGTTTGCCACTTCCCCTGCTACTGCGGTGCACGGTAGGTAGCGGTTGATGACAACGCCGCGCTGGTACGGGAAGCTGTACCCGTCGATCACCTTTCCGCCGGCGGCGAGGGCGGCGTCAAGCTCGTCTCCGCTAAATGCGTAGATGGGCGCGTACCGAGCATTGCCGTCGGGTTCCTTACCGTTGTCGGTGAAGCACTCGGCTGCGTCGCCGAGCGCTGCAAGCGAACCGCTCGGCATCCACAGCAGCTGTGTAGGCCGGATTTGCTTTTCAGCATCATTACGCACCGCCTTCATCATGATGCTGGCCGCGCACACGGCTTCGGCAACCTCGCGCCGCAGCGCGTAGCCGACTGAGGCGTAAAAATACGCGCACCACCCGCCAACCGCTACTTTCCCTGGCGCGATGATGCGTGGCGAGCGACGCCTAATCACAACAGCATCTGGATAGTGGAACTCGTATCCCTCTACCACCTCGCCGCCTGCTTCGAGGGCAGCGGCGAGCTCGTTGGGGCTGCACATGTTTGCCGGTATTAGCAGCAGATCGCCGTCTGGCTCCTTGCCACCGTCGCCGTCCTCGAAGTAACCGGCGGCGTCGCCGAGTTTCTCGAGTGACTCGCCATCCGGCATCCATAGCAGCTTACACGGCTGGATGCGCTTGGCGATGTCGCCGGGCAGCGCGTTGGCGATCGCATCGCGGAGCGTCTCCGCGTGTACGCTGCGGAATGTGTTCAGGTAGCGGGCCTCCGCCTCTTTGGGGTTGTCGCTGGCGGGGAGGCCTTCGAGTTCGATTATGCGCCGAGCTAACTTGTCAGGATTGATTTGCCAAATCGGTGTTTCGGTGGCGGCGCTGCGCAGGCACTCGCGTGCCCGGTCTGCAAGGGATAGGGAATACATGCTCACCTCCTTACTCCGGACTATACCACAGATGTTTACATGCGCAAGAAAAAGGGCACATTCATGGACAGGGACAGGCCAAGGTAGTACATATCTTCCTCCTTTGTTATGCCGCCTGCGGCGTGTTCAGCGCTGCCGTGCTTGCCATTACTGGCCTGGCCAACATCGTCGGCATCTTTAGCCAGGCTGGGACATCCGAGGCATACAGCGACGCTCGGCGCAAGGTTCTTGATGATCCCGCTGGCATGAGCGCTAGCCTGATATTTCGCTGTGCCATCAGCGTTCGCCGTGATCGTGACCAAGGAAGCACTGAGCTGGCACAGCTTGCTATAGCGTGCCGCGGGAGGAAATAGATTTCGTGCTGGTTAAGCTGCACAGCCGGCTCGGGGCGCGCCAGGTGCACGCCGGGGTCAGCAAGCGCATCGTGCATTACAGCTGGTTCGACCCAACTGACCCGGTGCGCGATAAGTCCCGCCGTTCAAGGATAGCGCGAACGGCGGAGCCGTCCTATAATGTTTCTGCCACTAAAACAAAAAGCGGCCTACCGTCGGAAGTTGGAGAGACGAGCAGCGGTTGCGCAGAACCCACCGAGACGACTATGCATATGCGGTAGGAATCAGGCCGGGGAGGATGTCAACAGTCGATCTGCAGGTGGCCCTCGAAGCCGTCTATGTCCTTGGGTAGGACAAAAAACGGGATGGGCGTTGGCTTCTGCGCGGCGGCAGGCGCGCTGAGCAGCGCAATGGCGACAGATGCTGCGAATAGGCGATTCACCCTCATCACAGCTCACCGCCTATTCTCTTCTCGTTCGCCCTTTCGGGCGCTTAGCAGCTCGGCATACTACGTTAGCTACACGCTAACGTGAGTTCGGATTATCCGCGTCTTCTGCCAATAGGTTGCTCTGCGGAGCACGCGGGATATTTGCATAGGTCATGACTATTACAGTGGTTAGTAGTAATAAGTTTGCTAAGAGTAGCGACGGTCTGCGCGTCATTCTACTCTGCGTTGCTCGCTAGGCTCGCGTAAGCAACAACGTTTCACGCCTGCCCTCTGGGTTAGCATACAATGTTAGCTAAGTATGGCTTCACCACTGCACAGGCTTTGCGCGCGCATGTCAGCACGCGGGTTGAGCGGCGCGCTGGATGCCTGGCGCGCTTGGCTGCTCCTGTATGGGGACGACGCAGCGCTAGATGCGCTGTGGGACGCGCCGGACAGGAGCTATCACATCAAACAGATTCCTACCTTCAGGTCTGCGCAGGTCTATGCGCTCTACGAGTTGCTGCGCGCTGCAAGCAAGCGCGGGGAGCTGATCAAGTCTGGGCGCGGGCTGTATGTCCTCCCTCATACCGCCTGCGCAGCTCCCCCACCCCGCCTAAAGAAATCAGTAAGCAAGGTCGGGCTGGCGATCTTGAGACGCCTTCGTGAACTACCAGAGGGTCACCAGCGCTCGTGGATAGACCGCTATCGCGGCTGCCTGCTCGCCTATGCCGACGATGGGACGCTGCTGACGCTGTGGGACGCACCGGACCTTGACGCGCGAGTGCGGGCATGGCTAGGAGAACTCGCCAAGCGCAGGCTGCAGGCGACAGACAATGGGCTGCGCTGGGCGGCGCGGCGCGGCTACCTGACATGGAGCAAGGAAGCGCGAGCGTACACCCTTCCGGGCGTTGCGCCCTCGTTGCCACCCCTGCTCGGCAAAGTCAAGCTTATGCGGATACTGGCGCGCGCGCGCAAGCTGGCTGAAGAGCACGAGGAGATAGCATTGGCATTGGATGCCTCGCGCGTCTGGCTGCTCGCTCATGCTGACGACGAAACGCTACTGGCGTTGTGGAATGCGCCGGACAGGGCTGAGCGGATCCGCGCGCTGCCTGGCTTCGCCCCCGAAGCGCTATACGCCAACTACATGCTGCTCTTTAGAGCTCACCGGCGTGGGCAATTGGCCAAGATAGCGCGCGGCCTTTATGCGCCAGCGGACGTTCCCCAGCCGCCTGCTCACACTAAAAAGGTCCATCAGTTAAAAGTCCATCATTTACTCGCGCGTCTGCGCGCGCTGCCTGAAGCGGAACGCCGGGCGGGGATCACTCCGCAGCGCGCCTGTCTATTACTGAACGACGGGCGCGAAATGCTGGACGACGAGGCACGGATGCGCGTATTGCTGCACAGGGCGCACAAAGCCGGTTTGTTGACCCGCATCGCGCGCGGCGTGTATGCGCTCCCTGAAGACGCGGGGACAACGCAGCCGGATGACGACCTATGGGACGAGATGAAGCGCGCGATGGAGCGCTTGAGGGCGAAGCGCACGCTCATCACGCCTTCGCACTTAGCCCTGGCGGTCATGGTCGAGAGGGGTGAAATAGTCGATCGCGATGAGCACTGGACGTTGCCACCCAGTTTGCTCAAGCCGATTGTCTCAGCCATCCCGCTCCGAATTAGGAGGGCTGCTAAGAGCTTTCTCGTCCGGCAGTCGGGCTTACGGCGGTTGGCACGAGGTAACTACGTCGTCGCGAACCCCTTTCCGCAGGCGCTTCCACCGGCGGGGGCATCTCGCCGGTTTGCAGGAGTTTTCCTGCTGTTCACGGAGCGACTCAGCGCGCTGGGGTGGCGCGGGACGATAGACGTGTCGCGGGCCTATCTGCTGATCTTTGCGCCGCCAGAGATGTGCCAGGCGTTGTGGCGGCGTCCTGATCGGCTGATCGCGATCAGGGAATGGGCAGGCTATCGGGCGCTGGATTATCAGCGCGTCACAGCCATGCTGTCGGCTGCAGCTGCCGATGGTTTGCTGATCAGGCTGCGTGAAGGAGTTTATGCCCTGCCAGGGCACGCACAGCCGGAAGCTGACGCGACATCGCTCAGCCTGCGGATGAGCGACCCGGTGATCACCTTGACGCGCGCCGAGCTGCTCAGGCTATATTGGCGCGGATTGCTCGACGAGGATCAAGTCGCGTCGCTGTGGGACGCGGGCGCTGAGCAGGTCAAAGAGGCACTGGGTCAGCTCGCCGAGCGGGCCAATCCGTACTATTTGCTGAACAGCGCGCTCGATGCCGGCTTGTTGGCCAAGATCGGGCCAGGTCTCTACGTTCACCGCGATGCTGGTGTATTAAGTCCCATCAAGCAGTCGAGGTTGACCATGCTGACCTGATCCCGCTCGCGGAGGCAGGTCGGCTGAGTGGGCGCTCACTGTCAGTGATCGCAGCGATCCTAAATCTGGAACGGCTGTCGTGGTATGAGCTGCCAGAGAAGATGCCTGGGCAGCGCGTTACACCAGCCGTAAGACGGTGACGCGCTGAGCGCAAGCGTGGTGAGGTGATGAAATAAGCGTTGCGCCTAGCGCGCAGGCGGCGGATTCACTCCTCCAGCGCGATCCGAACGGCAGCGCGCCAGCTGCCCACGGTACTTAGCCCGCTCGCGGGCAATCCGCGCGTGCCGCTGCGCTGGGATGTGATATGTCTTAAGGTAGCACGCGACAGCATCCAGTCGCTCTGGATACGCCCACCAGACACGCCGCGATGGGTCATAGCCAACTAATTGCAGCTCGAGCATGGCCGAGAGATGGCGATAAACCGCTCGGCGCGAACAGCCGCTCAAGGCAACTAATTGCTTCGCTGTTGCTTCGCCTAAAGCCACCAATGACGCGAAGATGCGCCCGGCATGACGGCCCAGGCCGCGATGCTCGAAGGCGGGATGGGCAGCGTAAGATATCTCTGCGCTTGTCCCCTTACAGGCATTGGGGGACAGTGTGCGTAAGGTGGCACAAGATGAGACAGCACTTCCCCATCCGTACATCTGGGCGTACTGGCCTATGAACTCTCGCTTGCGCACCAACCAACCAGCCTTAATCAGCCGGCGCATGGCGCGGTGTGCTGTCATCCGGGTTACTTGCGCTGCTTGCTCAACATCGCGTATGCTAAGATGCCACTCGTGTTTGCCAGCCTTGAACGCTTGCTCTGCGTGCGCAAGCAACACGCGCCGGTCGGTCTCGCGCGTCCGTGGCGACGTGCCAGGGAACTCTGCGCTCAGCGCCCACGCCTTCACGCGTTCGGCCATCTCCCTGGCTTGTATGTAGTCTGCGCGGTCGCCTTGCTCTTTGGCGCGCAGGTATTCAGCCAGTAAGCGCTTCTCGAAGTCACGCCGGCTGGGGTCTAGGTGCTTGGGATGGCGCGAGGCGATGTAGCAGGCGCGCACGCGCTCAAAGCTCGCGCCGCTGTTGACTAGGGAGAGGATCAGCGCCCAATCAATTTCTGAGCGCGTGGCGTATCTCTTGAGGACGCGTTCGTTTCCGCGCATGATGGCCGAAGCCAGCCTCGGTAGCTTTGATACCGCACCGTGCTTCCATGGGATGTTCGGGAGTGGCGCGTCGCAGCGGGCGATCGGCGCGTCAGGGTTGACCCAGCGGTATGGAACGCCGCTTGGGTGCGTGTTGGGCGAAGCGACCACGTAGGCGTGGTAGTCGCAGCTCTCCACCCGGCCAGCCCGCTGATCGCACCGGCTGGGGCGTGCGCAGCCAGATATGTCCGTATCCTCTATGACCATAACACCTCACCTCGAAGTGGCCAGAGCCGCATCTAGCAAGGAACCGGCTAGCCGAGCGCGATGATAATCCGAACTACCTGGGGATCTCGCAGGAAGTTTCTTTCGTTTAGCTGATTTACTTTAACCTCTGTCCAACCCTGTTCTTGAGCAGAACTTGCCGTTCCAGATCCTCTTTCTGGCCAGCAGAGGACACTATCTGGGCGAATACTAGGATTGTCCCAGTAGGCAATTGGCGGGCAGAGCTTGAACCACCGCCAGGCAGTGATATCCCCTGCTGACGAGCGAGAGTTTCATTACTAAAATAAATGATAATAAAATTTCCAGCAGTTGTCAACCCTCTCCCCCTGCCTATCACCTGCCCATGCTGTGAGTGCCCGCTCAGACGCAGGGGAGTGCTCCAATCAAAGTGATATAAACTCACATGCTGGTATCTCGGGTAATGCTGCCAGAGCATCTGACACAC
>Ga0068705_10001848_pt1 | contig 10618 bp, 6 predicted proteins | sample YNPMSTMetaG_FD_65631 | JGI IMG/M metagenome (GOLD analysis project Ga0068705, IMG submission 65631) | Anoxygenic and chlorotrophic microbial mat microbial communities from Yellowstone National Park, USA - YNP MS-T MetaG | ecosystem: Environmental > Aquatic > Thermal springs > Hot (42-90C) >... | reverse complement strand
TCTGACTATATTTTCACCCAGCATGCTTAAAAAACCTGCCAGCACAATCAGGTCAACCGCATGCTGTTTTAAAATTTGCATTATCTTCTCCGAATAAGCTTCTTTGTCCGCAAAATCACTTTTCTTTACGACATATGCAGGAATGTTATGCTTCTTTGCTCTTTCAAGTGCAAATGCATCACTTCTGCTTGATATAACAGCTTCAATTGTACATTTGTCAAGATATCCGTCATTTATTCTGTCAATAATTGCCTGAAGATTCGTGCCGCTTCCTGAAACAAGCACTCCCAACTTTAGCATATATCTATTCCGCCCTCTCCTTTTGCGATCTCTCCTATGACATATGCCTTTTCTCCCATTCTGTTCAACGTCTCAATAACTGAATCGCATGAGCACTTTTCAACTATAAGGACCATGCCTATACCCATATTAAACGTATTAAACATATGTCTGTCATCAATGCCTGCCTTTGATTTAATTAAATCAAATATAGGGAGTACAGGCCATGAGTCTTTTATTATCCTTGCTTTCAAACCATCTGGAATGACTCTTGGTATGTTTTCTATGAAACCTCCGCCTGTAATATGAGAAATGCCTTTAATATTGAATAATTTAAAAAGATCCAAAAGCAGTCTGACATATATTCTTGTCGGTTTCAATAATTCCTCTCCGAAAGTACATCCAAGTTCATCTGAATGTGTTTCTAAAAATTGAGGGCAAATATCAAATACTTTTCGCACCAAAGAGTACCCATTGCTGTGAATGCCTGAAGATGGAAGACCTATAACTACGTCATTTTCTCGTATTTTAGAACCGTCAATTATATTTTTTCTATCAACAATACCTACTGCAAACCCAGCCAGATCATACTCATTTTCAGGATAAAAACCAGGCATTTCTGCTGTTTCTCCTCCTATCAAAGAGCATCCCGCCATTTTGCATCCGTCGGCTACTCCTTTCACAATTGCTGCAACCTTTTGAGGCACATTCCTCCCAACAGCTACATAGTCAAGAAAAAACAGCGGCTCAGCACCTGAACATGCAATATCATTAACACACATTGCCACGCAATCTATTCCTACCGTATCATGCTTGTCCATGGCAAATGCAATTTTAAGTTTGGTTCCCACTCCATCCGTACCTGAAACAAGAACCGGATTTTCGTATTTATCTTTATTAAGAGAAAAAAGAGCCCCAAACCCTCCTATATCGCTTAACACTTCTGGTCTGAATGTTTGTTTTACGTGTTGTTTCATCAGTCTTACTGCTTCATATCCTGCTTCCACATCTACTCCTGAATCCTTATAAGTCAACATAATTTCACCATCCTTTTTAATTTTTAAATATAATATATTTTTCAGCGAAAACTATTTAGTTTTGAAGCCTCATAAGGCACCTCCATAGGATAGTTCCCGCAAAAACAAGCCGTGCACAACCCGCATTTCACTCCTACAGGTGTTGCAAGCAAGCCTTCAAGGCTCAAATATCCCAATGAATCCGCTCCTATCATCTTTCTTATCTCTTCCACTGAATGTGATGACGCTACAAGCTGTTTCCTTGAAGGTGTATCAATTCCGAAGAAACAAGGGAACTTTACAGGAGGAGAGCTGACACGCATGTGGACTTCTGTTGCTCCTGATTCCTTTAAAATCTGTACTATTCTCTTTGTGGTTGTTCCTCTTACTATTGAGTCATCAATCATTACTATCCGCTTGCCCTTAATCTCGTCTTTCATGCTGTTGAATTTTATTCTTACACCATTTTCCCTTTGTCCTTGTTCAGGTTGTATAAAGGTCCTTCCTACATATCTGTTCTTTATCAATCCTTGTCCCAAAGGTATGCCGGATTCCCTTGAAAAACCTATCGCCGCTGTTAGTCCTGAATCGGGAGCACCTATAACGAGATCCGCCTCAACAGGATGTTCTATCGCAAGCCTTCTCCCAGCTTCCAGTCTTGCCCTCTGCACACTTGCACCGTCAATAAAACTGTCTGGTCTTGCAAAATAAACATACTCAAAAATGCACAGAGATGTTTTTTGCGCTGTGACAGCTTTTACACTCCTAACTCCCTCGTTGTCTATCACCACGATCTCTCCAGGTTCAACATCCCTGAGAAACTTTGCACCAACAGCATCAATAGCGCAGGTTTCTGAAGCTATAACATATCCTCCATCAATAGTACCTATACATAACGGTCTAATGCCGTGAGGATCCCTTACCCCTATTAATTTATCAGGTGTCATTATGACTAAAGCATATGAGCCTTTTATTTCATTCATGGTCATGCATATCGCATCTTCTATTTCAGAAGATGCAAGCCTGTTTTTTGCTATTACATTTGCTATTACTTCCGAATCAATTGTTGTCTGAAATACCGCTCCATTCTCCTCCAGCTTTTCCCTTATATGAGAAGAGTTAACTAAATTTCCATTATGGGCTAATGCAAACTGCCCTTTTCTGTATTTTACAACCAAAGGCTGAGCATTTTCTCTCATACTAGCGCCTGTCGTGGAATATCTTACATGCCCTATGGCTATATTGCCTTTCAAATGATTTAAGACAACATCATCAAAAATCTCGGGAACAAGTCCCATATCCTTATGGTGCAAAATGGTGCCCTTATTGCATACTGCTATCCCTGCACTTTCCTGTCCTCTATGCTGAAGAGCATATAGCCCGTAGTATGTCACTCTGGAAACATCAATATTGCAGAATTCCGAGGTTTCATTAACAGCATAGACACCAAAAACTCCACACTCTTCTCTAAATTTGTCGGGTCTTGATTTATGGGTTGTAAAGCATTCAACACTGCTCAATGCATGCATCATATTATCTCCTTTTTTCATAATGACTTCTTGTTTATCAAATCTCGTTTTCTAATCTTTCCTGCAGGGCTTTGTCTTTCTGTTCTACTATTTGTGCAAGCCTATTTTTATGCTCCATCAATGCTTTCCTGAGATGTTCAAATTTTACCGACAGGATTTGCACAGCCAGCAAAGCCGCATTTTCACACCCGTCAATAGCAACTGTAGCTACAGGTATTCCTGAAGGCATCTGTACTATGGAAAGAAGCGCGTCAAGACCATCAAGTGCAGAAGATTTAATAGGAATGCCTATAACGGGCAATGTAGTGTAAGAAGCAATAACACCTGGCAAATGTGCTGCTTTCCCTGCAGCTGCAATTATTACATCAAATCCGTTATCATAAGCATTTTTTGCTAATTCTGACGCTAGTTCTGGTGTTCTGTGTGCAGAACAAACTTTAGCCTCATATTCCACACCAAAATTTTTCAAGGTTTTTAAAGTATCTTTTACTAAAGGCAAATCCGAATCACTTCCCATAACTACCAATACCTTTGGAATTGAAGTACTGCTCATCTAGTCTTACCTCCATCATATATGTTATTGAAAATTTTCAACGCTCTCTATAAACACAAAAGTCCGCTTTTCACAAAGCGGACTTTTGTGTTATATCAACCTCAATGCGTCTATTATGAACTTCAGCAGGAATAGTGCCGATATCACATACATTGCAGGATGAACTTCTTTTGCCTTTCTTTTCACAATCTTGGTGAGAACGTAGAATATAAATCCTGCCGCCACACCGTTTGCTATACTGTAAGTAAACGGCATAACAACGGCCGTGAAGAAAGCGGAAGCTGCATCTTCAAATTCATCCCATTTTACTTTTGCTATTGATTCCATCATCAAAATACCGACAACAATCAAAGCAGGAGCAGTTGCTGCAAAAGGAACCATAGTGGCAATCGGCGCAAGGAACAATGAAAGAATAAATAGCAATCCAACTACAGCAGAAGTGAGTCCTGTTCTTCCGCCTGCTTCTATGCCGGCAGCACTTTCAATATAAGTAGTGGTATTGCTTGTCCCCAGAAGCGCACCCACAGATGTCGCTGTGGCATCAGCAAAAAGTGCTCTGTCAAGTTTTGAAGAAAACCCTTTGCCGTTTGCAAGCCAAGCTTCATCTTTATCATCAAAAATCCCTGCTTTTCGTCCTGTACCTAAGAATGTTCCTATAGTGTCAAAAGTGTCTGCAAGACTGAAAGACAAAATCAGGGCTAAAATTTTAAATAATTGCGAAGGATCAGCAAATAGTCCTGCTATATCAAGTTTAAGGAAAGTTGGTTCAAGGCTCGGAGGAACAAACGAAGCTGCCGTAAATTCGGGAACTTTTGTAACTCCCATAGGGATACCTATTATAGTTGTTAATATAACGCCTATGAGTATAGAACCTCTTACTTTTAAAAGCATAAGTACAATAATTATAGCAAGCCCTATCAACGACAGAATAGAAGCTTTATCTGTGAAGTTGACAAGTGAAGGAACTACATTTGAAAAAGCTCCAATTTCATTTGGCTCGCTGTTAGGCGTAAAATCAAGGAAATGTCCGTCCATGAAGCCTATATATGCTATAAAAAGCCCTATACCTCCGCTTATAGCGTACTGAAGCGATCTTGGCACGGCTTGTATTATCATTTTTCTTACTCTTGTAACAGTAATAAAAATATTTATTAACCCACAAATGAACACTATTGCAAGAGCCTGCTGCCAAGGAATTTTCATTCCCAGGCACACCGTATAAGTAAAGAAAGCATTTAATCCCATTCCTGGGGCCTGTGCGTAAGGCACATTAGCGAAGAAAGCCATTATAAAAGTTGCAAGTGCAGCCGCAAGAGCAGTTGCCACAAATACAGCATTTCTATCCATACCTGCTGCAGAAAGAATTAAAGGATTAAGAAAAAGAATATACGCCATTGTAAGAAAAGTTGTAATACCGGCTACAATCTCTGTACGCACTGTTGTTCCATGTTCTTTTAACTTAAAAATCCTTTCCATAAAAATATAACCCTCCTGAAGAATAAAGTTCGGGAAAATATATAAAATTGACCTTAATCAACCCTCATGGCCTTGAACACCATTAATGCCCAAGGCCATTTAAAATCTGCATTTATGTTTATTCCCCGCATATTTATGTTATCAGAAGAGTATATAACTTGTCAATCAAAAACACAAAAATTACGAACATTTTTTAATGATATTATTATAACATTCGTAGCAATTTGATTAGTTCTTCTTGAAATAACTAACTTTTCTGTGTGCCGGCATATCCTTCAATCGTCATCTGAATAGGATTTAAAGCTGCTGCATCTTCTTTTTTCAGATAACATCCAACCGCTGGAATGTTCTTTGTTTTGTAGTACTCCAAATCACTTATTCCTGATTCTTCAGGTCTGCATACCTTTATCATCCTGCTTCCATTTTTCTCTTTGAGTACTTGTATTCCTTGCGAATCCCTGGTAGTTTTAATGCTTATAGATGATGTATTGAATGCAAGTACTTTATTAATATTGCTGTAAGCTACCAAATCGCAATCTTCCTTTATGTGCGATATATATACAAGCTTTGATAAATCAGAATATGCATTAGTCAATTTTTTCCTGTTGGTTTTAGTTTCATAGCTCTGCATAGGAATCTTTGCAAATTTTCCGTTCTCATATCCAAATATCATATAGCCTTCATAATCATCTGTTGCTGCTATATATATTATTCTTTCATTTTGTTCAAGCCCTAGCATGTTTGCAAGATACTCTCCCAGGCTGCTTGCTTTGCAATCATTTATTTCATGCACCTTGACTTTATAAACTACGTATCTATCAGAAAAAAGAAGAAGCTCACTTTTGTTTCTGCACTCTATCTCCTGAATTATGAAATCATTTTCTTTAAGCTTGTGTTCAGGGTTGGCTCTTAAGGATACAAGAGGTATTTTCTTTAAATAATTTTCATTTGTAAGAAATATTTTAACATTGTAATCTTCAATAAAATGTTCATGTGTCACAACTTCAATGTGTTCCTCATTTATTATTTCGGTACGTCTGAGTTGTGCATACTTTTTGGAAACATTCAAAAGCTCCCTGACAATTATTTTTTTAATTCTGCTTTCATTTCTAAGACAATCTTCCAGATCTTTTATTTCTTTTAATAGCGTTTCAACCTCCGATACCCTTTCAATAATATATTCCCTGTTGAGATTTCTTAATTTAATCTCAGCAATAAATTCAGCCTGCACACTATCAATCTCAAATCCATTCATAAGGTTAGGCACAACATCAGACTCTTTTTCTGTTTCACGTATTATTTTTATTGCTTTATCTATATCCAGAAGTATCTTTTTAAGACCTTGAAGCAAGTGCAGCTTGTCTTTTTTCTTTTGGACATCATACGATATTTGCCTTCTTATGCAATTTATTCTAAACCTCACCCATTCGTCAATAATCTCTTTTATACCCATAACTCTAGGTTTTCCATTTATGAGAATATTAAAATTGCAACTGAAAGAATCCTGCAAAGGCGTAAGCTTATAAAGTTTATTCATAATAGCTTCAGGGTCGCTGCTCTTCTTGACATCTATCGTTATTTTCAGACCATCAAGGTCTGTCTCATCCCTTACATCAACTATTTCTTTTATTTTTCCATCTTTCACAAGATTTATGATTGAATCGATGACTGCTTCACATGTAGTGGTATATGGTATCTCATATATCTCAATGCAGCTGTTTTCTTTGTCAAACTTATACTTTGCCCTTAACTTGAAACTTCCTCTGCCAGTTTTTAAAATTTCCATAAACTCTTTTGCATTGTATATAAACTGTCCCCCTGTTGAAAAGTCAGGACCTTTTATATATTCCATAATCTCCTCAGCATCTATGTCCGGATTTTCTATAAACCTGACAGCAGCCTTGCAAACTTCTTCCAGATTAAAGCTGCATATGTTGCTTGCCATGCCTACCGCAATACCTTGATTTGCATTGATAAGGATCGATGGGAAAGTGGCCGGCAGAAGAACAGGCTCTTTCATAGTGCCGTCGTAGTTATCTGCAAAGTCAACCGCATCTTTATCAAGATCTTTGAAAAGTTCTTCACATATTTTATCAAGCTTAACTTCAGTGTACCTCGGAGCCGCATATTTCATATCTCTTGAATACTGTTTCCCAAAGTTTCCTTTTGAGTCAATATATGGATGAAGCAATGCATTATTGCCCCTTGTCAGCCTCACAAGCGTCTCATAAATAGCCATATCCCCATGAGGATTAAGCTTCATCGTCGCTCCCACTACATTTGCAGATTTTGTTCTGTTTCCTGAAAGAAGGTTCATTTTATACATGGTATATAACAGTTTTCTATGAGAAGGTTTAAAACCATCTATTTCAGGAATCGCTCTGGATATTATAACACTCATGGCATAAGGCATATAATTTTTTTCCAGAGTGTCGCATATATTCTGTTCAACATAGTTGTTTTTTGCCATACTTCTCCTCCTCAAGCAATAATCAAGCTTCCTGTTCTCTGTCGAATATTCCCTTAGCTAGCTGATATCTAACATATCAAGGTACAAATGACCCTTCTCTTCAATAAAGGCTTTTCTTGCCTGCAAATTATCACCTAAAAGAACATCAAACATTTTTTCCGTCATCATGGCGTCATCAGGGGTAACGCGTATAAGTCTCCTCGTTTCCGGGTTCATCGTTGTCTGCCACATCATTTCAGGCTCATTCTCACCTAGTCCCTTTGATCTTTGTATAGTATATTTGCCATTCAGTTTAGAGACTATTTCATTTTTTTCCTTGTCACTATATGCGAAAAACGTCTTGCCTTTGCATGATATCTCAAATAATGGAGATTCGGCAATATATATTTTTCCTTCATGTATAAGTGTTGGCGTAAGCCTGTAAAACATTGCAAGTATAAGTGTCCTTATTTGAAACCCGTCAACATCTGCGTCCGTGCATATAATTATTTTGCTCCATCTTAGATTGTCCATATTGAAAGTGTTAAGCTCTTTATTATGTTTTGATTTTATTTCAACCCCGCATCCTAATACTTTAAGTAGATCTACAATTATTTCATTTTTAAATATTGCATCATATTCAGCCTTAAGGCAATTAAGAATTTTACCTCTCACAGGCATAATAGCCTGGAAATCAGCATCCCTCCCAAGCTTGCAGGCTCCGAGCGCGGAATCTCCTTCCACAATATACAATTCTCTTTTATTTATATCTTTTGTCCTGCAGTCAACAAACTTTTTTACCCTGTTAGTTATGTCTAAAGAGCCACTAAGCTTTTTCTTTATATTTATCCTTGTTTTTTCGGCTGTTTCCCGACTCCTCTTATTTACAAGAATTTGCTCAAGTATTTTTTCACTTTCCTCTTTGTTTTCTATAAAATATATTTCAAGCTGCTGTTTCAAAAATTCCGTCATAGCCTCTTGTATAAATTTATTGGTAATTGCTTTCTTCGTCTGGTTTTCATAGCTTGTCACCGTAGAAAATGAATTAGTCACAAGTATAAGGCTATCCTGAATGTCTGCAAAGGTTATTTTTGCTTCATCCTTATTGTATTTGCCTCTCGATCTCAGGCACTTGTCTATCTCATATACAAATGCTGTCTTTACAGCTTTATCAGGAGCCCCCCCATGTTCAAGAAAACTGGAATTATGATAATATTCAAGAAGATTTATCTCATTATTAAAGCAAAAAGCCACTTCCATCCTGACTTTGTATTCAGGCTTGTCTTCTCTGTCTCTGCCCCTTGTCTCTGTACTGTAATGCTGTATTGCGGTGAATCCTTTTCCTGCGTCAATCTCTTTTATATAATCAACAATTCCGTTTTCATAGCAATATTCAAACGTCTGACCACTTTCCTCATCATAAAGTATAAATTTTAAACCGGCATTTACTACTGCCTGCTTCTTCAATGTTTGTTGAAAATATTCAAGTGGTATGGCAATGTCTGTGAAAACCTCCAAATCCGGAAGCCATTTTTGAATGGTCCCTGTACTTTCATACGAACACTTCTCTTTTTGCAGTCCTCCAATGTTGTATCCTTTTTCAAAATGCAAAGTATATTTATATCCATCTCTGTAAACAGTCACATCAAAATACCTTGAACTGTATTGAGTAGCACAGCTCCCCAAGCCGTTCAGTCCAAGGCTAAACTCATAATTCTCTCCTGAATTGTTTTTATATTTGCCTCCCGCGTATAATTCGCAAAAAACCAGCTCCCAGTTGTATCTTTGTTCTTTAGGGTTATAATCAAGAGGAATTCCTCTGCCATAATCTTTAACCATTATAGAATGATCTTTAAATCTTGTAACTTCTATTATTTTTCCGTACCCTTCCCTGGCTTCATCTATAGAATTTGATAAAATTTCAAAGAAAGAATGCTCACAGCCTTCAAGTCCGTCAGAACCAAATATCACACCAGGTCTTAATCTGACCCTGTCCGGACCCTTCAGCGCTGAAATGCTTTCATTGCCATAATTTGAAGCTTTGCCGTGTTTTATCATATGTTAACCCACCTGTATTATATTTTTGACATGAAAATTATACACTTTAAAAATTGAGATGTCCACAGTGGGATTAATGAGGGTGCATTTTCTGTATATGACCCATATTATGGAAAGAACATTTGCGCAGAGGCTGTAGAGCCTGTTAATCCGACCGAGGATAAGGCAAATCACTGTTTGAGCAAAATAATTTATCGATCCTTTTTTAGAATTATTTTGCAAGTTCGATTTGCCCCGAAGTCAATTTACAGGCTCTAAGACTCGTAGCAACCAGTTATTGGAATAATATGGGTCATACAGAAAAAATGTTTATTTTTATTTTATGTTATGCTATTATATTCCTTAGTGTTTGCAGCATCAGACACAATAAAAAACTAAAAAATTCTTCTAACAGGGAGGTCAAAATAATTATGCAAGAATTATTCAAGGGCATTTCAGGTTTTACTTGGGGAAATCTGATAATGCTCATAATAGCAGGAGTACTTATATATCTTGCTATAAAAAAAGACTATGAACCCATGCTTCTTCTGCCTATAGGTTTCGGGGCAATACTTGCCAATATTCCATTCTCTTCAGCAATAGGTGAAGAAGGCGTTCTTTCTATCTTATATGATGCCGGAATCAAGACAGAGCTATTCCCCGTATTAATCTTTATTGCTGTAGGGGCCATGATAGATTTTACACCCCTTCTGCAAAATCCTTTCATGCTGTTTTTTGGTGCAGCCGCTCAGTTCGGTATCTTTGCAACAATGATGTTTGCTCTTCTCACAGGCAGATTTACGCTCGAACAGGCTGCAGCAATAGGTATTATAGGAGCCGCAGATGGTCCTACTTCAATATATGTGGCATCAAAATTCGCCAAGGATCTGCTTGCTCCAATATCTGTGGCTGCTTATTCATATATGTCTCTCGTTCCCATTATACAGCCTCCGGTAATTAAAGCACTCACATCAAAAGAAGAAAGACTTATAAGAATGGATTATAAACAGGTCAATGTTCCCCGCATTGTTAAAATTCTTTTCCCAATTACCGTTACTGTCATAGCTGGGATAATAGCTCCTATAAGCGTTTCCCTTATAGGTCTTTTAATGTTTGGAAACCTTGTTAAAGAATGCGGTGTGCTTGAAAGATTATCTAATACCGCTCAGAACGAACTTGCAAATCTTGTTACCATACTTCTTGGCGTAACCATTGGCTCAACAATGGTTGCGGATAAATTCCTCAGAATCGAGACTCTTATGATAATGGGCATGGGTCT
>Ga0068705_10001842_pt1 | contig 10646 bp, 10 predicted proteins | sample YNPMSTMetaG_FD_65631 | JGI IMG/M metagenome (GOLD analysis project Ga0068705, IMG submission 65631) | Anoxygenic and chlorotrophic microbial mat microbial communities from Yellowstone National Park, USA - YNP MS-T MetaG | ecosystem: Environmental > Aquatic > Thermal springs > Hot (42-90C) >... | reverse complement strand
CGGCCTATCTACGGGCACAACCTGTCCATCGCTACACTGGGAGTCTTCGTCCTATGGTTCGGTTGGTTTGGATTCAATCCGGGTTCTACCATGGCATTGAACCCCGACGCCATTGCCCACGTAGCGGTAACCACAAACTCCGCCGCTGCAGCGGCTTCCCTCTCTGCCACTTTCACCGCCTGGCTATTACTCGGAAAACCAGACCTTTCCATGATCCTGAACGGATGTCTGGCAGGGTTGGTAGCCATTACCGCTCCCTGCGCGTTCGTCTCCATCCCCGCTTCCATCTTGATCGGACTAGCCGCCGGAGTCCTGGTAGTATTCTCGGTGGTCTTTTTCGATAAAATAAAAATAGACGATCCTGTAGGAGCCCTATCCGTTCACCTCGTGAACGGAATTTTCGGAACTTTAGCTCTTGGACTGTTTGCGGATAAAGGAATAGCCTCAAAAATCGGTACCGATGCAGATTCTCTTTCCAACGGCCTATTTCTAGGGGGTGGATTCCATCAGCTCGGGGTGCAACTTCTGGGAGTAGTGAGTGTGGGGGCCTTCGTGTTCGCCATGGCTTTAATCGGTTGGTTCATTCTGAAACTGGTCACAGGGATTCGTGTCAGCAGGGAGGAAGAATTGATGGGCCTCGATATTGGAGAGCATGGGATGGAAGCATACAGCGGCTTCCAAGTATTCACCAACACATAGAAAAGTGAGCTTTTCAGGAGGTTCGTATGAAATTGATCATTGCCTATATACAGCCACATAAACTGAATGACGTGAAGCAGGAATTATACAAAAGGGAAATCTACAAGATGTCCGTAACCAATGCCTTAGGATGTGGCCAGCAGAAGGGATACCACGAGTCATACCGGGGGGTAGACGAGGAGGTGAATCTGTTAAAAAAGGTACGGTTGGAGATTGCCGTGAACGATGGGTACGTAAAACCCACTATCGAGGGGATTATCAAGGGCGCTCGCACAGGGGAGATTGGGGATGGCAAAATCTTCATTCTTCCACTGGAGGAATGCATCCGTATCCGCACCGGTGAAACCGGTTCCGCTGCGATTGGATAGACTTCTTTCAGAAAGACTTCCGAGGGGGGGATGGTGGGTACTGCGGTACCCTCTACAATCCCCTTTCTCGTCTATAAATCACCGTAATCACGTCTTCCACTTTCACTCAGTTCAAGCGGCACCCCGCCCGACTAGCCCCCGGCGGCTATCCCCTATATCTTGTGGGGAATTTCTGATCGGGTAAAATTTTTCTTGACAACTGTGGCCCGGAATAGTAGAATCATTAGAGAAAAAATATTTATGGTATATTTATGATAAAGTGGATATTATTTCTGATTGTGCTGTTTTTCTTGACTGCAGGAAGTACGGTAAGTATACCCATCATCGATGTCCTTGTGCAAGGGCATGAGTACCCACCTTCCCAACATAAGCTTTTCCAGTCTGAAATGCGCAATCAGATAGAACCGGAAACCCATGCCCGGTTCACCTTGCATTCCTTGATCACCCAATCGACTAGGCAGCATTGGGTACGGCCCCTGCGGATGACATTTTCCATAGACAGTTTGGGAATCTATCACCGAAACCGGTTGCTTCGTAGCTGTTTCAAGCCCTTTTCAGAATCGAGTCTAGAGATCCTCCCTTCCTACGGACTTCAGAGGATCCAGGAGTTTTCACCTGTTTTCTCCCTTGCCGAGGAGCCCTCGCAAATTCCCATCCTGGTCTCTTCGGTATCCATCACCCTTGCTCTCCCCGAGTAGGAACGTTTTTTATTCCCTATTTCAAAAAAACAGTGCTATACTGTTTCTCATGTCATCCTCGGCAAAGAAACGGTGTTCCCCACCAAAAACCCGAAAGGAAATGTTATTGAAAGAGATAGCCCAAATCGCCCCGTTATTGGCAGAGGAAAACTTGGAGTTCCTAAAACATCAGGCTGAGGTACTGCTTCATTCTGCCCGCATCGGTTCATTGAACCAGAAGACGGATCTTCCCCCGCCCCAGGTCCAGAAATCGGGAGAAGTTACGGGTATTTAAGTTTTTAAGATTTTTCCAACCCTCGGTAAGCCTCGAGTAGGAGTTTTTCCGTTTCTTCCCATCCGATGCAGGCATCGGTGATGGAAACTCCGTACTTGAGGTTGGATAGATCCTTTGGAATCTCCTGGTTTCCTTCGAACAGATTGCTTTCCAGCATGAAACCGATGAGAGATTTCCTCCCCCGACTCCGCTGGTTCAAGAAGGCGTGGAACACCCGTGCCTGCCTGGAATGGTTTTTCCCCGAATTCATGTGGCTACAATCCACTACAATAGCTTCAGGCAGCCCTGCGCGTTTTAGCATCTCCTCTGCCCGCTCCACGTTCTCCTCGTAGTAGTTTGGCCCCATCTTTCCACCCCGCAGAATTAGATGGATCATATCATTCCCCTTGGTGCGGAGGATCGATGTCATCCCTTCTTGATCGATTCCGATGAAACTATGGGGATTGAGGGAACTCGTCATGGCATTGAGGGCCGATTCCAGACTGCCATCGGTTCCATTCTTGAAACCCACCGGCATGGACAATCCACTGGCCATTTCCCGATGCGTCTGGGATTCGGTTGTTCTCGCCCCTATGGAAGCCCAGGCAAGAAGATCCGTAATGTATTGAGGAACGATAGGATCCAGTATCTCACTCCCCGCGGGGAGACCCATCTCGTTGATTGTCAGAAGAAGTCTACGTGCCTCTCGTAATCCTCTAGGGATGTCGGCTGACCCATCCAGCCCGGGATCGAAGATCAGACCCCGCCATCCTAGTACGGTTCGCGGTTTTTCGAAATACACCCGCATCACCAAGTACACTTTGTCCAGGATCTTTTTCCTGAGTTCCGCTAACCGGCGGGCATAATCCAGAGCGGCTACCGGATCATGGATGGAACAGGGCCCCACAATAGCTAACACTCGAGGATCCTCTTTCTTGATGATCCGCCCTATCACCATCCGGCCTTCCACTACCGTACGGTTAGCCTCCTCTGTCATGGGGAACTCCCGCTTGAGCTGACTGGGAGGAACTAGGGGAATGGAGGAAACGATACGAAGATCGTTTGTATTGATCATGTTTTTATTATGTACAGGAAATCATGCCCCAACTCAAGAGCCATAAAGCTTGCCTCACCCTGCATCCCGATGGAGTTGGTAGTATGTTTTTCTAAATAAAGGGTGATTCTATGTTTTCTTTAGATAACAATATTTTCAAGAATTATATTTCATGATTATAATATCTTTGTCAAGTGGATTTTTTATTGATTTCCATCGGAGAGCATAGTATGATTACCACAGTACCAAACCTTTACGGGGTAAGAGATGCGAGACACAAGATCTAGAAGAAAACGCTGGACCTTCATCACCAATCATGCCGCAGTGCTGAGCCTCATTGTCCATGAACCGCATCTTACAGCTAGAGAGATTGCCCAAAGGGTCGGAATTACCGAACGTGCGGTTTGGCGCATCCTTTCAGATCTGGAGCAGGAAAAATACATAACCAAACAAAAGGTGGGAAGACGCCTGGAATATACGATCAATCTGGATCGACCCCTTCGGCACCCTTCCCATGGGGATAAAAACCTTGCCGACCTTGTTAACATCCTCAAACCCTCACGATAAAAAAAGGAACTCATCGTGATTCACCACTCAGAGGATCTCCAGCGATTGATCCAGCACATGCAGCAGGTAATCGTAGGTAAACGGAGGGTGCTGGAACTCCTCGTTACCGCCCTACTTTCGGAAGGGCATGTCCTTCTGGAAGATGTACCTGGTATCGGGAAAACTCTCATCGGGAAAACCCTCGCTCGATGTATCAACGGGACCTTCAAACGGATTCAATTCACCCCCGATCTCCTACCTTCCGATATCACGGGATTCTCGGTGTTCAATTCCCAGACAGGGGCGTTTACCTTTCATCCAGGCCCTGTCATGGCCCATGTGCTTCTTGCCGACGAGATCAACCGTACCATTCCCCGTACCCAATCGAGTCTACTGGAAAGCATGGGGGAGTTTCAGGTTACCGTAGATAACTTGACGTATCCCTTGCCTCGGCCTTTCTTCGTAATCGCTACCCAGAACCCCATTGAAATGGATGGGACTTTCCCCCTGCCGGAAGCGCAACTGGATCGATTCCTCATGCGGATCGATCTAGGGTACCCCACCATCCCCGAGGAAACATCGATTCTGGAGAGGTTCCAGGCAAACGACCCCCTCCTCTCCCTTTCCCCCATCACCACTCCCGAAAAGATCGTGGAATTGCAGCAGGAACGGAGCCATGTGCACGTGTCCTCCTCTATTCGGGAATACCTGAGCCGTCTCGTCCAGGCTACCCGACAGCACCCTTCGATACGGTATGGAGCTAGCCCGCGGGCTACCCTGAGTCTTCAGAAAGCTTCGCAAGCCTGGGCACTGCTCCAGGGTCGGCATTACGTAATCCCCGACGATGTGCAGGAACTTTCCGGACCCGTGCTTCTACACCGCTTGATCCTGAAACCAGAGGAGCGACTCCGGGGCATCACTCCCCGCGAAGTGCTTGAAGAAGTACTCCGCTCGGTACCGGTACCCCTCCCTACTTAGGGGAGACCCGATGAACGAACAGAGAGAGTTCATTGTATCCAGCTTCTTTGGTTTTCCCTTGAGTATCCTTATCCTGGGAGTTCTACTGTTCGTAGCCCTGGTACAGAGATCCGCAGGGTTAGCTTCCATAGCCGGAACAGTACTCCTGCTCATGGTCGGATCGAGCCTCTGGACTCGATGCGCTCCCTACAGGCTTTCCCTCCTTTTTCACCTGGACCGCCATAGACTGTTTCCAGGTGAGGTCGCTCAGCTGGAAGTTACCTTGCGGAACTCCAAACCTCTTCCTTTTTTCTTATCCATTGAGGGTCCTTTCCATCTTTTGGGACAAACCATCGTGATGCCGTTTTCAGAACTCCATCATGCCTGGAATATTCCCCTTACCAGAAGGGGTGTCTATCCGCTCAAAGCCTGTACCCTTTCTTTTGGAGACCCCTTCGGGCTAACCAGTACTCGACGCACCCTGCCATTGCATGAAGAAATCGTCGTATATCCGCGATTGAAAAGGATCGAGGACTCCATTGCCCAATTCCAGGAATTCTTCGGCCTTCACCCCGCGAAGGGGCTCGTGGAGGATCCCGCCGCCTACGCCGGAACTCGGGACTACACGGGATTCCGACCCGCCCGATTCATCCACTGGAAGGCCAGCGCTCGTATCGGGAAAATCCAGGAGAAGATCTTCGAACCCACCTCACATGCAAAGATCCTCGTGATCGTTAAAGTCGAAGGGTTCGCCCAACAGCTTTCCCGACTCGGTTCCCAGGACCCTTCCAGGGCAAATGGGAGTGTGACACGGAAGGATGTGGAGGATGCCTTCGAAACCCTCCTGGAAAGGGTTGCCTCCTACGCCTACCTTTCCTTCCAGCAGGGAGCTTCCCTTGCCTTTGTAACCGATGGGGAGTTGGTGGAAGACCCGGAACCTTTCCTTCCCATGGGATCAGGGTATGAACACCTAGGTCGATTTCTAGAAAAACTTGCACGCCTTCGCTTCCCCTCTCCGTATGAGGAAAGCTCGAAACTATCGAGGGAAGGGCCGCATCCGGTGATGAAAGGAACTACCCCTCCAATGGAAAGCCCGAAGGCGGCCTCGGGGGAATTCTACCGCATTGCCCGCGAGGTGGGGCGCTGGGGTACTGGCTACATCTATGCCTGCTACAAACCTGCGGAAGGGGAACATGCGCGCCAGTTTCTGTCCCCCCATCGGAGAAGTCGGCTACTGATCCTCCCGGCCACGGGGAAGGCGGAGGTAAAAGATGGATAAACCAGCGTCGTATCCCCAGGACCCTTTAGTCCTTATGGCCAGTACCGTTTCCGGGGTAATAGCCCTTCGGTCGGTTTGTTCATTCCTTTTCCTTCCGGTTCCGGACAGGATGCCCCCGTTGATCATTTTCCTCCTCCTTTCGTTCCTGTCCCTGGGAATATTCGAAGTACTCAGCGGAGTGCGGAGAAGACGGATCTTGGATCTAACGATTTCCCTGGTAGGGATTACCCTCTCTGGCCTGGGGGTAGTGCGATGGATCTTTAAAGATTCCGCAAGTGAGGGATGGATCCCACCCCTCGAGGGATTCCTCGATTGGTATGCCTTCTGTCTCATTGTCCTTTCCGTTGGGATTCACTGGCTACTCGGTATAGCCTGTAGCCGCATGGACACCTCTCACACTCGAATCCTTTTACGGTTCGACAGTGGAATCGGAGTGATGCTCTTCATCGCGTTCCTGCGCTGGGGAATCAAATTGGAAGATCCCTATGCGTTTCATACGGCAGCTCTCTATGTGTTGTTTGGTTTGATTGCCCTCTATCGGGCCAAACGCAGGGAACTGGAAGATCCCTTCCACCACTCTAAATTCATCCTGAGATCGATAGGTACTTTTCTCGCCCTAGGGAGCCTCAGCCTCGGGGTCGCCTTACTCTCGTTTCCCCTCCTGACCCAGTCGGCCGATAGGGTGTACCGAACTGCACACGCCCTGCTTTCACCCCTTATGCCGTACGTTAAGAGGCTCCTGAAGTTCCTCCTGGGGTTTACCTTTGCCCGCCCTGCGGAACCTTTCACTTCGAGTGCCGCTCCCCGTCAAGACCTTCCACCCGCAGGAGAGGAGCCCCCCTGGGTACAGCTACTCGGGAAACTCTTAAGTTGGGGTAGCCTCGGGGTGCTAGGTCTATTAGGGCTAGTGCTTCTAGGCTTCCTGCTGAAGCTCCTGATCCAAGCCCTCCTACAATCCCGGGGAGAGGGGCAACCTTTTTCGCTCGCTCTGAAGCATCTTCTTCACCAGATGATCCTCCATGTTCGAACCTTCCTCAGGCGGATATTAGACCGATTTCGTCAGTTTCGACGGAGCGTTAGACATGCAAGAACCGGACGCCCCGCAACTAGATTCTCTTCCATCGATCCATCCCTCCGAAGGTTTTACAGGGAATTGATCCGATCCATAAGAAGCCTCCATTGGGTGGGTAGAGTATTCGGAATCAAACGATTACCCTCGGAAACCCTTAAGGCTTACGTGGGTAGGATTGGGATCAAGTGCCCCCGGCTGAAATTACCAGGTGAGGGTATCCGACAGGTGGTGGAACTCTTCTGGTATGGGCCCTACTCGGAACTTTCAGAGCGTAAGGGGGAGCCCCTACCCCTAAAGGAACTGATCGTAGCCCGAAGGGCTCTGCAAACGCAGTTCATTGTAACTCTATGCACCCGAACCTTCCGTAAGTTCAAGGAATGTTTTTGTATACTCTGCAAGACCTGGAACCGCGCGGGAAGGAACCAGTTCCTTATTAAGAACAATTAAATCCCCCAGCCTTTCCAGGGGAACCTTGTCAACCGCTGCCTTCCCACAGAGAGCAGCTCCCACGCTGGTCGCTTCTTCGAAGTTAGTTAGATACAATGGATTCTGTGGCAGAAGAGCTGCCAGGAGAAATAGGTAAGCGGAGTTCTTTCGGAAGCCCCCTTCGATAAAGACCTTTACACCGGTAGTTAGTCCTACACGTTGTAATGCAATCATGCTCTGGATAACTACCGACAGATTGATAGCTGCTAAGGCTTTTGGATAATCCCGGAATACGAGGGGTAGTGCCTCACCTCTCTCGAGAGCTTCAAGGGGATACGTTATTCCACCTTCCACTACCCGCGGTTCGGAACGAGGAAACTGCCCGGCCCCACGAAGGACAGAAGGCAGGACAAAAACCTTCTTTTCCTTAATCACCTGCTGGTAGAGAGAATCGTTCCATCCCGGATCATCCTCGCGTTTATGAATCTGTTTCAATATATTCCAATAGGTATCGAGTTCCAGACCCCCCGGGAGGATCGATGTTTTAATGGGGGAGGCTCGATAAGAGAGGTTATAGAATATCATTCTCCCCAACTCCTCTCTTTGAAAGGAGAAATCCTTCGTTTCATGCATTGCCACACACCAGGACCCGGTGGAATTCAACACAAAGTCTTCTTCCTGGGAAATTAGATAGGGAACCATACTGGAATTGGAATCATGGATCCCTTTTGTTACAATCGTAGAGGGGTCGAGGTTAGTTTTCCGTACAACCTTTGCAGTGATTGTACCCAACACTTCAGCAGGCTTTCCTACTTTGTTTGGAAGAAGGTTTCGTATTCCAATCCCATCGGTTACACCTGACCAGTCGTTTTTATGGGGGTTCCAGAGGTAACTATGACACCCTACATATGTACACTCTGCTGCAGGAATATTGGTTAATCGGTAGGCAAAATACTGAGGATACAACAGAATATGTCGAGTACGGCTAAACTGCTCGGGATAACGTTGGGACAGGAAAAACAGGAGTTTTCCCACATTGATGAGGGGGCGAACCTCAGCCGTGGCAGTTTCTTCCTGTAGCTTCTCAGGAGATCCAAACCGGCGGAAAAATTCGCGATGAATTTCTTCGGGCGCTTCGTTCGTGTAGGCTACAGGGGGCACGGAGGGAAGCCCATCCTTTCCCACACAGACAACCGAAGCTCCATGGGTACTGATGGAGATGCCTCGAATGGGAACCTTGGAGCTCGCCTTTCGAAGCTCCTCCAGCATCCAGGCTTCTATCCCTTCCACGTCCTCCAGATCATACCCATCCGGGGAGCGTTTCGTTCCTATAGAACGCCGATGAATTTCCAGCGGTTTCAATGTATCATCGAAGAGGACGAATTTTTTATTAGTTTTCCCTATGTCCAGCACTGCTATACCATACTTCATAACCTTTCCTCCCGATTTTACAGATCGATGGGTATGGCATGGGATAGTAAATAACGTTCCGCTTCCCGGTTCCATAGCCCATTGTGCTTTTGTATCAATTTATGGAGGTCGGCAAATAGAGGATCTTTAGTGCCTAATTGTTCAAAATCTGATAGTGCTGTAAGGGGCATTCGAATGTTTGTGTAGATAAGTTTCTTTCCCCCTGGAATTTTAGGAAGATTGAGGGTTGTTTCTACTACCGCATCGAGCCCCCCTACATGGGTAATCATCAGGGAAGGATCTATACGGCCTTTAGACATGAGTTCGAGAGCAATCCGCATATCTTCCGTATTTCCACCGCTGGTTCCCACTAGGTGATGACCAGAATAGTGCACTTCATAGAAATTCACCAGTGCACTGAATTGAGGGTCCGTAGGCCCGGCAAAGAAGTTCAGACATCCCCCCTTGCCCAACAACCGATCCGCCTGTTCAACCAGATCACGAACAGGCGCCATAACAAATACATCGTCGAACCCTTCATTGTTCGTCAGCTGAAGTAACTCTTGCTCTACATTGGAGAGTTTTGAGGAATCAAGGATGTGTAACTCTACCCCTTCTTCACGGGCAGCTTCAGCAGGGAAAAGTCTGGAAGCTCGTTCCAGCCGTGCAGGATCAATATCGGTAACCACCAGTAGCTTTGGCTTCATCGGACCATGCAGGGCTAGATCGATCGCTCCCAACCCCATAGGCCCGCATCCCGCAAGAATTAGCATCGATCCGTCAGCCTTGATCCCCATTTTATGATCATAACTACCCTGTTCGAAGTGATAACTTGCACGAAAGGCTCCCACAATGCAGGAGACCGGTTCGGTAAGGCTGCCAAAATAGTAAGCATCTCCTGTATAGGGTAGAAGGCAATCCATTTCCATCACTTCCTTTGGAATGATGATGTACGTTGCATCCCCGCCGATATACGGATATGAGTATCCTGGTGCAGCCAGACTCCCCTTATAATTCAACGCGGGCTGAATCACAAATTTTTGGCCAGGCGAAAACCGATCTTTCCAGCGGGATCCTACTTCTACAATCTCTCCACAGAGCTCATGCCCGATCATCACAGGATTGTCCCTTACTCCTTTGGGAACACGCTTATGTTCCTCTCCCTGAATGGCTAATTTATAGGAACTCATGCAGAGACTATCGGAAATCACGTGGGCAAGGATCTCCTCCTCGCGAAGGGGGGGAAGGTCGAAGGCCTCTAACCGGAGATCCTTTTTCCCGTATAAACGCACTGCATACGTCCGCATACAAAACCTCCTTAGGTAACCTTCTTTCGAAATTGCTCGACTTCCCAGTGTCGGATAAATTCTGTTTGTTCTTCTGGCATGAATTGCACACCCCCGAACGCTTTGGCTAGCAGGGAAATTCTTACCATGTCCCTGGCTAAAAGATAAATAATGCGTGCTTTTTTTTCATTCTGCCCCACAAAAAATATACCTACATCCTTAACTGCAATGACGCCCGGCATCTGCCCCCCCTGTTTGATTCTGTACGTTCTCAACGCCTCTTGCAAGCGGTTCATTTGGTCCACCCACAAAAGCGCATGACCGGCATACACTACATGATCAGGGGTAAAGGGGCCATCGATGGAGGAAAACGCTTCTATAGAAGTAAAGTAGGGTTTAAAAAATGGTGAGGTATCTCTAAAAACAATGGGGGCTTCCGTTTGGGGAACACCCTTTTCTGCGACATAGAATGCTGTTACAACTTTTTCTGTATCTCCTGGTTGAATTGCAGCTAGGGGTTGTTCCTGTTTCCATTCTTCGTATAAAGATCGTAAATTTTTCGGAAGGGCATCCAGTAACCGTCCTTCGATCGTTCTGT
>Ga0068705_10001841_pt1 | contig 10651 bp, 15 predicted proteins | sample YNPMSTMetaG_FD_65631 | JGI IMG/M metagenome (GOLD analysis project Ga0068705, IMG submission 65631) | Anoxygenic and chlorotrophic microbial mat microbial communities from Yellowstone National Park, USA - YNP MS-T MetaG | ecosystem: Environmental > Aquatic > Thermal springs > Hot (42-90C) >... | reverse complement strand
TAATGTTAATTGAATATCACCAGTTCCTGGAGGCAAATCAAAAATCAAGTAATCAAGTTCACCCCAGAGAACATCGCTCATAAATTGTTTAATTGCTCCGCTTGCCATTGGACCACGCCAAATGACAGGAGTATTATCATCAATTAGAAATCCAATAGACATTAACTTCACATCATATTTTTCAAGTGGAATAAGTTTAACATTATTAGGATTATCGCCAATCATTTTTGGTTGTTCTTTCACACCAAGCATTAAAGGAATACTTGGACCATAAATATCTGCATCAATTAATCCTACATTTGCTCCATCTTTTGCAAGAGCGACAGCTAAATTTACAGCAACGGTTGATTTACCAACTCCACCTTTTCCACTTGCAACTGCAATTGTATTTTTCACCCCGGGCAAAAGTTTTTCTTTGATTTCATTCTTGTGTGCAATAACTGATGCGCCCATTTCGACCTGAATTGAGTAATTGTCACCAACTACTTTTTTAATTTCATTTACACAATCACTTTTAATTTTATCTTTCAATGGGCAAGCAGGAGTGGTAAGATTTACTTTAACAAATATTTCATTACCTTCAATCCTGATATCTTTAACCATATTGAGTGTGACTAAATCTTTTCTCAAATCAGGGTCCTGCACATTACTTAAAGCTTTCAAGATTAAATCTTTATCAATCTTCATATTTAATTCTTTTTCCTTTTTTATTTAATGCAAATTATAAAAATTTGAATTGAAAGTAATTAGACGGAATTTTCCTGAAAATGAGTTTACATTAGAATATGACTCAAAATTCCACCAATCGTAAAGGCAAAAATCCATGTTCCAGCCCAGATGATTAGCCCGTTTTTGATGCCTCGTTCTTTAATCATCACAAGAAATGATGCAATGCATGGGACAAACAAAGTAATTGTGACAAGGGCAACGACAATTTGATATGTTGATAAATCCATTGTAAACAAACCAGCGGCGCCAAAATCTCTTCTAACCATTCCCATAATAAACGCAATAGCTGATTCTTTTGGTAGTTGTAAAACTTTCGTCGTTAGTGGTTCAAGTAGATTAATCCAAATTCTCAATAATCCAGTGGTGTGCAACAATCCAACAATAGCAGTGCCTAAAAAGAACAACGGAGTTGCTTCTTTCATAAATCCAAAGGTTCGATAGTATGTCTTTCTAATTGTATTCTTTAAATGAGGGAAACTCATTAGTGGTAAATCTAAAATTAAAGGAGAACTTTGACCAGGAATGATTTTGTCCAAGATAGTGCTTGTTAAAATTAAAATTGTGAGAATTGTTGAAACATAAATTAATATTGCTTGAGGCCCAGCTGCACTCAATAAAACCGTAATTACTGCAAGTTGCGCTGAACAAGGGATAACGAATTGAAGTAAAGTTGTTGCAATTGTTCTTTCTCTTTCTGTGCCGAGCATTCTCGTTGTGATGGTAGCCATAGTTACACAACCAAAGCCAAGAATTATAGGAATGATAGCTTTGCCATTTAGACCTAGTTTAGTGAAACTTCTATCTGCAAGGGCAGCAAGTCTTGGTAGATAACCACTATCTTCAAGTAAAGCTAAAGCAAAATAGAAAGCAGTAACAAGCGGTAATAAAAGAAAAAACAAATAAGTCATAGTCATTGTGATTACGCCAAACTCACCGAAGAAGAATTCCACAATTGGATTTTTGAAGATGAAGTTTAATTCTGTGTTTTTATCCTTAATGAAATTCTTAAATTCCTGAAATTCTTTTTCATCATTTGAGATGCCTTTTTCAAAGACAAAACTTTTGTTTTCAATTACATTATCTTCGTCATCTAAAAGTGTGACATTAATTTCTGTTGGAATTTCAAGAGCAACGAGTTTTTTTATGTTGTATTCAATTAATCCTTTGCCAATTGTGTTCTCTGTAAAATCTACTAATCTTTGAGCTACCAAGTCGCCAATCAAAAAATAAATTAGAGTTAAAATTAGAAACAATATTGGAATTCCCGTCCAGGGATTTAACGCCATCCTTCCAAGTTTCGAGAAGAAAAGTCCACTTGGTGTGTCTATACTTTCAACCTGGTCAATGATTTCTTTTACTCGATTTCTTCTGTGAATGTAAATTTCTTCTCTAATGTCTTCGATTGGAATTTTTAAATGAGAAAATTTCTTTTGAACTTCTCTATCTCCTTCAAGAAATAGAAGGGCTTCTGCTTGGTCTGTAATTTCATTTTTGACGAGATTTAATTTCTCTTTAATAAATTTATCTTCTTTGCCATAACGAGCTTTTTTAATTGCTTCTTCTAAATTTTCTAAACCTTCGCCTTTCAATGCCGATGTTTCGTAAACTTCAACTCCAAGTAATTCAGAAAGCCTTTTTGAATTAATTATTAGTTTATGCTTTCTAACTTCATCCATCATATTTAAAATCACAGAAACTCTTTTTCCCATATCAATCAATTGAAGAGTAAGGAATAAATCTCTTTCAAGATTTAAAGCATTTACAACGCATAAGATTATATCACCTTGAAGAATAATTTCTTTAGCTACTTTCTCTTCATCGTTGAAAGATGAAACACCATAAATTCCCGGTGTATCGAACACATTGTAATTCTTATACCATGCTGATGTAACTGAAACAGTTGTTCCTGGGAAATTTGAAACTTCAACATACATTCCACTGAGATGATTAAAGATTAAAGATTTGCCGACATTAGGATTTCCAACAAGAACGACTTTCTTGAAATCTATTTTTGAATTTATAGATTGAGAAGTAGTGTGCATATAGTTAAGTTTAATTTAACATAGTAACTTTTATCTTCTTTGCCAGTTCACTTCCAAGCGCAATTTCTAATCTGTTCTTTTTAAGAATAATTGTCCCCCCAAGAATTTTATCAAGGCAGGATGCTCTTTCACCTTCAGCAATTCCGAAACGAATTAGCTGAAGTTTGTAATCATCATTTGGCAATTGCTCTATAATAAATTTTTTCCCTTTTTCGACTTTATCAAGAGTTGTCTTCATTTCCGTTTTCTTTGTTTGATTTACATTGTTCAGGATTTTTGCAATAACCGTAAATATTAAATTTGTGATTTACTGGGATAAAACTAAATTCTTCACAAATCTTATCCTGAATTTTAAGAATTTCGTTATTATCGAATTCAACAATTTTTCCGCAATTAATACAAATTAAATGGTCGTGTTCAGTAACTCCAAGAATTTTTTCATAACGAGCTTCTTTGCCCATAAAATTGTGTTTAGCAAGCAATCCACAAGAGACAAGAAGTTCAAGTGTGTTATAAACCGTTGCTCGTGAAATGTTGGAACCGTCATTCTTCATTGCAAGGAAAAGTTCATCGGCGCTAAAATGTTGTGTTTGTTTAAAAGCAAATTCTAATACTTCAAATCGCTCAGGCGTAATTCTATATGAGCCTTTCTTCAAGAAGTCAGTAAATATTTCGGTTGCGTGAGTAATATTGACTATCATTTTTAATCATTATTTAGACTAAATCTAATTTACCATTATTATATTTTTTTGTCAACATAAACTTTAATATTTACTTTTTTGTTAAGAAATGCAGAAATTTGAAAAAAAGAGGAAAAAATTATGAGTTCATCACAATTTGAAAAGAGACAGGTAGTCGGAACTTCTACAAAAAGCGTTTCCGATGCAATTGAAATTGTTGTAAAAAATTATAATGAAAAAAATCCAGTACTCTGGTTTGAAGTTGTAGAAATCAGAGGAAGAGTAACTCAAGCTGGAGAACTGGAATATCAAGTTACAGTTAACTTAGGTCAAAAAACAAAATAAAAATAAATGGAGGAAAAATGTCAATTAAAGTTGGTGATAATTATAAAGACTTCACATTAAAAAATCATCGTCTTGAAGATGTAACTTTGAGTGATTTTGTCGGAAAGAAAAATGTTGTTTTACTTTTCTTTCCATTTGTAAATACTGGTGTTTGCGAAAAAGAATTATGTCAGACACGAGATAGTCTTCAAGATTATCAACAACTCGATTCAACAGTTTTTGGAATCAGTGTTGATAGTCCATTTGCTCAAAAATTATGGAATGAAAAACTGAACTTTGGATTCGATTTACTAAGCGATTTCAACAAAGAAGTTTGTCGAGCTTATGGAGTTTTGGATGAAAATTGGTTATCAAGCAAATTTGGATTTAAAGGTGTTGCGAAGCGCTCTGCTTTTGTGATTGATAAAAATGGGATTATTCAGTATGCTGAAGTGCTTGATGACCCAGGAAAAGAACCAGATTATCAAAAGATAAAAGAAACGCTTTCAAATCTTAAATAAAACTTAGTCAATGCCCATCTTAAAATTATCTCGAAACTTATTTTACCAATCATTATTTTTGAAATAAAAAAATAGATGGGCATTGAATTCTTAAAATACCTGGCTAAGGTTTTGCAACTCATTGCAATAGTATTCTGGACAGGAAGTTTAATGTGTACATTTTTTGTTTTCAGCTTTAAGAAGAATTTAGAGACTATTAGTCAAAAGTTATTTAGAAAATTTTTGCTGGACTTTTTTCATAAGCTTGAATATGTTTTTATCTTTTCGATTTTATTCATTTGGTCTGGAATTCTCATAAATCTCACAATTTCAGCAAATAATCCATTGAAATCAAAATTTTATATTCTTTACATTCTTCTTGCAGGACTTTTAACAGTGATTTCATTGATAAAAGTATATTTTCTGGAAAAATCAATTATAAGGTCTGAAAAAAACTTAAAGCTTTATCCTAAACCTGAGATGGTTGATTTTCTTGAAAGGAAAATAGAGAATTATATCACAGGATATTATTACCTTTCCTTAATAAGTTTATTGATTAGTTTAACGATAATTTTGTTAAATCAATTTTGAGGTAAACAATGTTAAAAGAAGGTTCAAAAGCTCCGGCTTTTTCATTGCCTAATCAAGATGGCAAAAAAATTTCTTTGAAAGATTTTCTTGGCAAAAAAGTCGTTTTATATTTCTATCCTAAAGATATGACATCCGGTTGTACGAAAGAAGCCTGTGACTTTAGAGACCATATTAAACTCTTTCACAATAGAGATGTAGTTGTGATTGGTGTTAGCCCTGATTCAATTCAATCTCACAAAAAATTTCAAGAAAAATATAATCTACCTTTTGATTTATTAAGTGATGAGTCAAAAAAAATTCTCGAGAATTATGGAGTATGGAAAGAAAAAAGTATGTATGGCAAAAAGTATTTTGGTGTTGAACGCACAACATTTATAATTGATGAAAAAGGAAAAATCAAAAAGATTTTCCCAAAAGTAAAAGTTGATGGTCATATTAAAGAAGTCTTAAAAGCACTGGAAAGTTAAATGGTTGAAAAGACACAATTAGATAAAGAGAAAATCAAACAGCTAGCAAATTCGAGGACAATCAAAAATTTGCTGGAAGGATTTGCACTTGAAAGCCAGGCTAATAGACGATACCTTTATTTTGCACAAAAGGCTAAGGAAGAGGGCTTTCCAGAAGTTGCTAATGTATTTTTAGAAACAGCGGAAGGTGAAGGTGGCCACGCCTTCGGTCACATAGAATTTATTGAACCAATTACCGACCCACTAACAGGTAAAGAACTTGGCGACACTGAGAAAAATTTAAAAGTGGCAATAGAAGGCGAAACTTATGAATTTAGTGAGCTTTATCCTGGCTTTGCCAGAGTTGCTCGAGAGGAAGGATTTGACGAGATTGCTGAATGGTTTGAGTTCCTTGCAAGGGCTGAGAAATCTCACGCTGGAAGATTACAAAAGGCTTTAGATTTATTATTGGAATTGAAAAAGAAAAGGTAAATACTTTCTCTCAGTTCATTCCAGAATTTTATGAGGATTTAATTGAAGAAAATTGAGTTAAAGGATATTATACCTTATCACGATTACCTAAAAATTAGAAAAGAATTTCAACAAAAGATTATAAAACTGAAAAAGAATCGTCGTCTTCAGGTTGGTGAAAACATTACATTTGTATTTGAAAATAGCCAGACCGTTTTGTATCAAATTCAAGAAATGATAAGACTTGAAAAAATGACAGATGAAAAATTGATTCAGCAGGAGATTGATGTTTTTAATAGACTTATTCCTGATGAAAATGAACTTTGTGCGACAATATTGATTGAAATTTTTGAGAGACAATTCATCAAGCCAATTTTAAATTCACTCGCTGGAATTCAGGATAATAAGATTTTTTTGAAATTTGATAATGAAGCAATAACTCCAATCTTTTTTGATGAAAATTTACCTGATGGAAGAATTAGTGCGGTTTTATATGTTAAGTTCAAATTCACTCAAAGCCAAGTGGAAAAATTTCTTAATCTTAAAAATGTTGCTAAGATTGAGGTTAATCATCCAAATTATAAAGCAGAAGCAATAATCCCAGAAAATGTTCGGATTAGTTTAATAGAAGACTTGAGGGCGAAATGAAAATTTACATCACAAGGAAGGCTTATTTTTCGGCCGCTCATCGACTATTCAATCCTGATTTAAGCGATGAAGAAAATCAGATGCTCTATGGTGCTTGTAACAATCCACTTTATCATGGTCATAATTATGTAATAGAAGTAACTGTTCAAGGTGATATTAATTCAAAAACTGGTTATCTAATTGATTTGAAAAAACTAAAAAGTATCATTGAAGAAAAAATTGTTAGACATGTTGACCACAAAAACTTAAATCTTGAAGTTGATTTTTTGAAAGGAATTATTCCAACAACAGAAAATTTAGCCGTCGCTTTTTGGAAACAACTTGAAAATGAAATCCCAAATGGGAAATTATATTCAATTAAAATTTATGAAACTGAGAGAAATATAGTAGAATATCGAGGTGAGGAATGAACATCGAGAAAACAAAAAATTTAATTAGAGAACTTTTAATTGAAATAGGTGAAGACCCCAACAGAGAGGGATTATTAAAAACACCTGAAAGAGTTGCGAAAGCTTACGAATTCTTAATGAGAGGTTATCAGCAAGATGTTAAAGAAATTCTAAGCAAAGCCATCTTCACTGAAAAATATGATGAGATGGTAATTGTGAAGGATATAGATTTTTATTCAATGTGTGAGCATCATTTGCTTCCTTTTTTCGGTAAAGCTCATGTTGCCTACATCCCAAAGGGAAAAATAATTGGATTAAGTAAGATACCAAGACTCGTTGAAATCTTTTCGAGAAGATTACAGGTTCAGGAAAGATTAACTCAACAAATTGCAGACATATTAAATGAATATCTTAAACCAGATGGTGTTGGCGTTGTTATTGAGGCAATGCATATGTGTATGATGATGCGTGGAGTAGAAAAACAAAACAGCATTGCAACAACAAGCGCCATGCACGGTTCTTTCAAGGAGGATGAAAGAACAAGAAACGAATTTTTAAGATTAATCAATTCGAGTATCAAGTAGTGAAAGAAGAAAAAAAAATTGTCTGGATTACAGGCGGTTCAAGCGGAATTGGCAAAGCCATCGCTTATAACTTCGCAAAGATTAACTGCAAAGTTTATATATCTGGAAGAAGGAATTCCGAGCTTGAAAGAACAATTAAAGAATTCGCTAAAGAGAAACTCAAGATAAAAGCAATTCCATGCAATGTTGCATCTGAAGTAAATGTAAGTCAAGTTGTAAAGGCAATAATTAGGGAAGAAGGAAAAATTGATTGTCTTGTTAATAATGCTGGAGTTACAGTTTTCAAATCTGTTGTAGATACATCGAACAGAGAGGCAAGAGAAATAATTGATACGAATTTACTTGGTGCAATTTATTGTTCTAAAAATGTTTTGCCTTATATGATAGAGAAAAAGTCAGGTTTAATAATAAATATAAGTTCTTTTGCCGCAAGAAAAATCTATCCTAAGAGTGCTGTCTACTCTGCATCAAAAGCAGGTATTATTGCATTTGCTGATTGCTTAAGAGAAGAAGTGCGAGTATTTGGAATTAAAGTAGTAAATATACTTCCAGGCCCAACTGAAACACCAATGTGGGATAAGGAAATAAGAAAAGTAGCTTCAGATAAAATGATAAAGCCAGATGATATCGCTCACATTGTGGTTTCTATTTTCTTACAGCCAAACTCACTTGTTAGTGAAGAGATAGTTGTTAGACCAATTACTGGAGATTTAAATGTCTGATTTGAAGAACAAAAATGCTTTCATTTCTGGAGTGAGTAGAGGAATTGGTAAAGCACTTGCAATTGAACTTGCAAAAGAAGGTTGTAATATTTTTGGATTAGCCAGAAATCAGGTTGAACTTGATAAACTTAAAATTGATTTGTCCCAATTCAATGTAAATTCTCAATTCTTTTCTGTTGATGTTAGTGATTTTTTCAAATTGAAAAATATTTTGGATGATTTTCTATCAAGTACCAAGATAGATATTCTTATTAATAATGCTGGAATTGGTTCTTTCAAAAATTTAATTGATTATACCTATGAGGAATTTGATAGATTGGTTAAGACCAATCTTTATGGTGTTTTTAATTTGACAAGATTAATTCTTCCTTCAATGATTGAAAATAAATTTGGTGATATTGTATTTATCTCTTCACTCGCTGGCAAAAATCCTAATCCTGGTGGGGCAGGATATTCAGCAACAAAATTTGCTCTGACTGGATTCGCCCATTCTTTAATGCTGGAGGTTCGTCAATACAATATTCGTGTTTGTTTGGTGCATCCCGGTTCAGTTGATACTGATTTGATTAGTAGTTTTAATCCTAACATAAATCGTGATAAGATTCTGAAACCGGAAGATGTTGCTGAAGGTGTTCTTGCTTTTTTGAAATTGCCGCGTAGAGCAATGCTTTCAGAATTTGAAATAAGACCGACCAATCCAAAATAATTTTGGTACTTCCGTAGATAGCTTTAAAAGTAAAAGAGCCTCACAGCAGGAGGTAAACTGTGAGGCTTATGAGATTTTTACGCAAGCAAGGAGGAGTTTTATGAGAAATTACTTGTTATCCCACTATGGACAATAACACATTTCACATGGACAAGACCCTCGACCAAACCAAGGTCTTCCTAGAAAAAATTCCCTTTTAAATTTTGGTCCCCAGAACTTTTTATCCTTAAAAAACCCACCACGAAACTCACGATATTTTTCTTTCTGTTTTTCATCAAGTAGATTATATATATCGAACCAGTGATTTACACGGTCTTGACTCATTTTTGAACGAATTTCATTCATTTTATTGGTAAGGGACTCAATCTTCTTTTTGTCCGGATTTAAAACCCGCCACTCTGACCTCAAATCAATTAATAACTTATTCAATTCATTTCTATAATCGGACATCTTCTTCAAATGCTGGTCTCTGAGCTTTTCGATTTGTGTGATTTGCTGTTCTGTCAAATTTAACTTATCATAAATGTAAGTTCTTTTTGGCTGAGAAAAAGAGCTACTAACAAAAGCTATCATCAAAAATGCGAATACTATTAGACTTAATTTCTTTTTCATTTTTTCTTTCTCCTCATTGTTTATTTAACTTTCACGAATTTTGACAATGAATTTCAAAGCAAGGTTTAAATAATATAATTTCGTTCCCTGATAGGAAAATTTTTTGAAAATTTTTTGGAACATTAAAACTTTTTTTGTGGTTTCGCATTAAGTAAATTAAAATTAAAATAGGTTAAAAATCATGGCTGTATTACCAATAAATATTTACGGTGATGAAATACTTCGGCAGAAAGCAAAAAAAGTAACGAAAGTTGATAACAAGCTTTTGAATTTTATTGAGGATATGTTTGAAACTATGAAGAAAAGCGATGGAATTGGACTTGCTGCAACTCAGGTGGGAGAAAGAGTTCAAGTCCTTGTTGCTGATATTTCCGGAATTGAAGGTTATGAGAATACAAGACCAATGGTTGTTATCAATCCAAAAGTTTTAATAACTGAAGGTGAATCTTCAATGGAAGAAGGATGTTTATCTCTTCCTGGTTTACGAGTAACTATTAAAAGACCTGAGAAAATTCGTCTTAAGTATAATGATATAGATATGAATGAGAAGATTGAGGATTTTGAAGGACTTCTTGCCCGTGTCCTTCAGCATGAAATTGACCACTTAAACGGAAAATTAATAGTAGATTATTTGTCTAGAGCTGAAAAAGCAAAAGTAAAACCGTTACTTGAAAAAATGATTAACCGTGAGATAGAAGTTCATTATCCAATTACGAAGTTTCAAGTTTTAGAAAAAAGTCGTTAGGTATTTGAATCACTCTATTTAAAAAAATTAAGTTTTTATTTGAAATTCAAAAAAATCGCTTCAAATTTAATTAGTTAGTATTTGAATGATTATAGTTCACATTCTTTAATTTTTAATTTCAAATTTTTATTTTTGCATCGGTTTTTTGAAAATATGGGCAGATAGCTCAGTTGGTAGAGCAATGGACTGAAAATCCATGTGTCGGCGGTTCGATTCCGTCTCTGCCCACAAAGCCCCAATAAATCGGGGCTTTTTTGTTTTATAAGTTTCACTCTTTCTGATGGAATTCATCGAAGTGTGACAAAAAATCATATGTCACACTGAGTTTATCGAAGTGTGACGAAAAATCATCTGTCACACTGAGTTTATCGAAGTGTGACGAAAAATCATCTGTCACACTGAGTTTATCGAAGTGTGACAAAAACTTTTTCAAAATTTTAATTACTATTCCGTCATGCTTCG
>Ga0068705_10001827_pt1 | contig 10698 bp, 8 predicted proteins | sample YNPMSTMetaG_FD_65631 | JGI IMG/M metagenome (GOLD analysis project Ga0068705, IMG submission 65631) | Anoxygenic and chlorotrophic microbial mat microbial communities from Yellowstone National Park, USA - YNP MS-T MetaG | ecosystem: Environmental > Aquatic > Thermal springs > Hot (42-90C) >... | reverse complement strand
CGCTTGAGTGCGCCGAGCTGGTGAACCTGCTGCGGCTGCACGGCGTGGAGGTGCACCGGGCGGAGAAAGAGATCGAGGTCGCGCGCAAGGAGGGCAAAGAGGAAAAGAAGGAGAAGTTCCCCCCTGGAAGCTACGTCATCCGGATGGATCAGCCATACAGCCGGCAAGCAGACATGCTGCTCGACATCCAGTACTACGACGCGAAGGACACGCGCCCCTACGATGACACGGGCTGGTCCTTCGGGCCTCTCCGCAACGTGAAAACCGTCCGGGTGACCGACACCTCGATCCTGAAGGCGCCGATGAAGCTGATCGAGGCGCCTGTGCAGCCGGCGGGAGGCATCCGCGGAGAGGGCGCGGCGGCGTACCTGATCCCGCACAACGCCGAGAACGCGCTGGCGACGTTCCGATTCCGCCTCAAGGATGTGGAGATGCTGGCCGCCGAGGAGCCGTTTAAGGCGTTGAACCGGGAGTTTGGAGCGGGGACGTTCCTCATCCCCGCGCAAGGGAACCCGCCCGATCTTCGCGCCAGAATCGATCGGGCCGCACAAGAACTGGGAATTACGGTGCACGCGGCGGGCGAAACGCCCAAAGTGGCCTCCCACCGGCTGGCGGCGCCGAGGATCGCCCTGGTGCACACCTGGATCAACACTCAGAACGAGGGGTGGTTCCGGCTGGCGCTGGACACCCTCCAAATTCCTTACGACTACATCTCCAGCCAGGTGCTGGCCGCAACGCCCAATCTGCGGGCCAAATACGATGTGATCCTGCTGGGGCCGGTTCCCGGAAGCTCCCAGCGGGTTGTCATGGGCCTCCCCTTATACGGCGAACCGGTGCCTTGGAAGGGCTCGGAGTTGACGCCGAACATCGGCACGTCCCCGGATCAGACGGACGACATCCGCGGAGGCATGGGACTGGAAGGCTTGATGAACCTGCGGCGCTTTGTCGAAGAAGGCGGGCTGTTCATCACGATTGCTTCGAACGCGTCGGTACCCATCGACTTCGGCCTGGTGGAAGGAGTCAGCATCACACCCGCGCGGGAGCTCCAAGCGCGGGGAAGTGTTCTGAACGCGGTGGTGGCGGACAAGACCAGTCCGATCGCCTACGGCTACGGCGAGAGACTGGCCGTGTATTTCAACCAAGCGCCGATCTTTCGAGTCAGCACAACAGGGGCCGCGAGCGGAGGGACCGAATCCGGCGCTTCGGCAGGAAGGTCCAGCGGCCGGGGGTCGCCGAGCGATCCGGATGTGGTGCAAGGCCGGCCTTACACACCGCCGGAGCCAAAGCCGGAATTGAAGCCATGGGAGGAAAGACCGCTCACCGAAGAGGAGAAAGAGTCTCAACGCTTCTATCTCTTCCCGGAGCCGCTGCGCCCGCGGGTGGTGTTCCGGTTCGCGGATGAAAAGGAGCTGTTCGTGTCCGGGATGCTGGCAGGAGGCCGGGAGCTGGCCAACCGGCCGGCCGTGGTCGACGTGCCCCGCGGTAAAGGGCACATCGTGATGTTCGCCAACAATCCCATGTGGCGGCAGCAGACGCAGGGAAGTTTCTTTTTGCTTTTCAATGCGATGCTGAACTTCGAGCACCTCGATGCCGGGCGCAAGGCCCCGTCCGCCCGATGAACGGCCCGACGGGCGGGCAAACGGAAGAACGGCCCCGTGCGTCAGAATATTGTTAGGCGCATGTTTCGCAAAGCGAGCTGGCTGCTTGGGTTGATCATCACGGTGACCGGGACGTATCCAGCGTTGGCGGGCGAGTACGCGGTCCTCTCTAGTGGTTTCCGCATCTACGCCGACCGCCATGAGCTGCTCGGCCATGTGATTCGGCTCCACCGCGGCAATGCATTCGTGGAGATGCCGGCTGCGCAGGTCTTAAGAATTGAGGCTGAGGAGCTGGTCCCAGAGACGGTTGCGGAGGTCTCCCCTGCCCCGGCAGCGCCGCCGGCAGCGGATCCCAAGGAACTGGTGCGTCAAGCGGCGGCGAGGCACGGATTGCCGGAGGCATTTTTGCTGAGCGTAGCGGCTGCCGAGTCGGGCTACCGACAAGAGGCGGTGTCTCCCAAGGGCGCCGTGGGAATCATGCAGTTGATGCCCGCCACAGCCCGAGAATTGCAGGCCGATCCACGCGACCCAAACCAGAACGTAGACGCCGGGGCCCGGTATCTGCGCTGGTTGCTGCTGAAATATCTGGATGACCCTTACCAGGTGCGCAAGGCCCTGGCGGCCTATAACGCAGGCCCAGCGGCGGTGGACCGCTACGGAGGCGTGCCGCCTTACACGGAGACCCTTCGTTTTATCGAGCGCGTGCTGAGCCAGCACCGCCGGCCGCATCAACCTTAAAAGAGGGAGTTTGCGGCGGCGTGTTTGCTATACTTTAGGAGACGGGGGCTGCCCGGTGACCCACGGTGCGCAAGGCGGGCGAACCACTCATATGAACTCACGAGTCAAGCTTTGGATCGTAACCACGTCGGCATGCCTCCTGTTGCTGCTGCTGGCGGGGGCGCATTTAGGCAAGAGCGCCGCCACGCCGGACGAAGGCGCCTATCGCCAGTTCAAAGTCTTCACGGACGTTCTGAGCCGCATCAAGAGCGACTACGTGGAAGAACCGGACATGAAGAGCGTCACGCTCGGCGCGGTCAACGGGCTGCTGGAAGCGGTGGATCCGTTCGCCAGTTATTTGAACGCCGATCAATATAAGCAATACCTAAAAGAGAAGGATTCGCTGCGCGGCGACGTGGGCTTGGTGCTGGCCAAGCGTTACGGCTATATCGCGGTGGTATCGGTACTGCCCGGCTCTCCGGCGGAGAATGAACGGATCGCCCCGGGCGATTTGATTGAAAGCATACGCGGGATCGCCACCCGCGACATGCCGCTGGCCTACGCCGAGTTGTTGCTGCGCGGACAGCCCGGCACCGAGGTGGAGATCACGCTTCTGCGCGTGCCGGATCCGGAGCCGCAAAAAGTGACCTTGAAGCGCGAGCTGATCGCGGTGCCGGCTTTGAAATCCCGGATGCTCCCGGACGGGGTCGGCTACATCCGTCCGGAAGCGCTGGTGGCGGGGCGCTCCGCGGAGGTTGCGGCGGCCATCCGGCAACTGGAGAAAGAAGGCGCCAAGGGCTTGATTCTGGACCTGCGCAACTGTGCGTTAGGGACCCCGGAGGAGGGCGCTGAGCTGGCGAATCTGTTCGTCGACGGCGGCCTGCTGACTTATGTGCAAGGCCAGCAGTATCCCCGAAAAGAGTATCGTGCGCAGTCTTCCAAGCAAGTGACGCGGCTGCCGCTGGTAGTGACGACGAACCGCGGCACGGCCGACGGAGCCGAGATCGCCGCCACGGCGCTCATGGAGAACAAGCGGGCGGAGGTGGTCGGGGAGCGTTCTTTCGGGGATGCTGCGGTGCGCCGCACGATCACTTTGGACGACGGCGGGGCCCTGATCCTTTCCGTGGCTAAGTTTTACTCACCGGCAGGCAAGGCCATTCAGGACACTGGCGTTGTGCCCACGGTGAGCTATGTGGAATCGGAGCCGGTGATGGATCTGGAGGACGAGGAGCTGCCCAGCCCGCCGCGTCCCCGTTCAGCCCCTCCCAGTTTGGAAGAGGACAAGCTGCTGAAGAAAGCCATAGAAGTTTTGTTCAAGGGCGCCCCGGCGGCTACCGCTTCCTCGTCTCCAGCCGGCGTGGACCGGCGCGGAGCAGGCAGGGCCGGCGAGGTCCTGACGCCGCTGGGTACGCCTCAGCCTATGAAGTGATCGAGCCATGCCGATATTTGAATATCAGTGTAAGAAGTGTGGAGCTGTTTTCGAGGTCTTAGAAAAGAATGCGGATTCTCCGCGCACCGTGCATGACGGCGGCTGCGGCGGTCCGCTAGAGCGGCTGTTGTCGCCGCCCGCGCTGCAATTCAAGGGCAGCGGTTGGTACATCACGGACTACGCCCGGGCTTCGAGCGGCAACGGATCCGCCGCGAAGGGCGAAGGCGCGAAGACCGAATCCAAGACAGAAACAGCCGCCGAATCCAAGAAGTCCGAGACCTCCAAACCCGCCCCGGCGAAATAAATTTCGGGCGCGGGGAATTGCCCGTAGTAGTAATTCCCGAGATCTTTTCTTCCTGCAAAGATTTTGATGCCGCCGCCGGAGTCAGTTGCCGCACCGCAGATCGGAGCGCGGTAAGAATGGCTGTGCTCGCCTTGCGCCCGGCTGCGAGTTGATAGCGGTGCGTGCCGGTGACTTTGGTGATCAGGTCGTGGCCACGAAGCAGTTGGAGCTTCCGGCTAACCCGGGCCGAGCGGCGGCTCGGGGAGGCAGCGTGAACGTTAAGCTGTTACTGGCTACGCCCTCCACAGCTTAGTGTTGACTACAGACAGGGACGTCAGACCCAGAGAAACTCCTGAACTTGACAAGCACAACTCCGTTGGATAACGTGAGTGCTATGAGAGTCGAATTGTCCCTCTTGATCCCCGGTCGTCCAGTCAAACACTTGTATGCTGAAGTCTCACTTGACCCTTCACAGGTTGGTGCGCCGGACCTCCTTGCCGGTAGACTCCTGGGTTTTAACAAGGAGGACTGGATAGAGCTGCCGGTTTCTGAGAGGGCCGCAGACAATAGCGAGAACACCGGGCTGCATGTCACGGTCATGTACCGCGGCAGGAGATACAAGTTCACCCGACTGGAATCTGACGGAACTATTGAACTCGCAAAGGACTGGTGAGCCAATCACGGTCCCTCCTCATGATGTACCGGAACCGTGGTTCACTGGCTGCCATCGTTCCTCTCTACTACTAAGCCATGAAGTCTTTTCCTCCCACAAACATTTCCATGCCGCCACCGGAGTCAGTTGCCGCGGCGTAGGTCGGAGCGCGGTCAGAATCGTCGTGATCGCCTTGCGCCCGGCGGCGGTGAGTTGATAACGGTGCCTGCCGGCGACTTTGCTATTCAACCCGTGAGCACGAAGCAGTTGAAGCTTCCGGCTGACCCACGCCGAGCGGCGGCGGCTTCCTCCGGCAACTGGGCGGCGCGGGAAAAGAAGATCCCTCGCAAGTCCCGGTTGCGGAAGCCATTGAGGGCGAACTCACCGCGGTTGACGGCTTCCAGCAGGGCACAGTCGCCAGCAAACGGCCGCAGCGCCCGCACCCGGCGGCCCTGCCACGGTTTGGGCTGTCCGAGACGCCGGCTGACCTGCTCGACGTGCTCCGAAATCCTTGAGCAGAACATCGTTCGCCCACAGGTAGCGTTGCATGCCCTCCCGGTGGGCGATCGAGCGCAGGGTGCCGCGTAAGACCAGCCGGTCGAAACCGGACAACATGCCGGTGATCTTGTCCTGGTATCTTGCGATGAACTCGTGCATGGCGTTTCTATTTCTCCTCGGATGGATGGTCCTGCCAAACCCAAATCCTACGGGATCAGAAACGCCATCACGGTTTGGTTGCGGCCCTGCCGCGCTGTGTGACTAACGAGGCGGGTGTGCGCTTTCGCGGGCCGGCTCAGTGTCCCTTTCCATGTGGACGGCGCTGCGCCGCGCCAGCCACAACCCCACCAGAGCGATGGCTAAGCCGGAGAGCGCATCCACCAGATAGTGATAACGCCCATACACCGTAGCCAGGGCGATCGAGACCGCCAGGACCAACAAGAAGCGCCAGACCCAAGGTTTCTCCGGCAGGGCGTAGCGCATGGCGAAAGCGCCCGAAAAGGCGCCGGAACAATGGGCGCTGGGAAAGACGCTGATGTGAATGCCGTAGGAGCCGACCAGCCAGAGGTTGAAGCGGCGGAAGAGGGTCATCGCCGCAGGCAGGTCCTCACCGGGGAAGACGGTCCGGGGCGGCTCCGAAGGGAAGTAGGGGAACAAGGCGTAAACAGCCAGCACCGAGAAGGCAAAGGGAAACAGAAAACGGTCGGCGCGGCGGCGCAGGCCATACGCATAGAGCACGGCCAGCGAGAAATAGGGAATCGTATAGACCAGCGAGTAGGAAATCTCGAGTGCAGATGGCAGCCAAATGCCCAAACTCTCGATGGCGCGTTTTGCGCCGAGTTCGTAAAGAAAGAAACGGTCCCAGAGAATCCAGGCGCGCTCCAGCTCGTAGGTGTGCTCGGCAGGAGCATACCATCCCATTTCGCGGTAAGCCATGAGCAGCAACGGCGCCGGATACCAGTCGCGGAGGATGCTGAAAAACGGCCGATTCCGCAGAGCGGCGGCATACGCCAGCAGAATGTATCCGGCGATGATCGTGGCGTTTACTCCGACGGTGAGGCATTTGAGTTCCACACGGGCGGAAGTGAACAGCGCAAAGATCGAAGCGTAGAGAAAGTAAGCAATCAGGGCCCACTCGGTTCGCCGCAAATGGGGGGCCCGCACGAGGATTCCTAGCTTTTCTTCTTAAGTCTTTCGTTGAAAGAGCCTTGGCGATACCCTTCCAGGTCCAGGGTGACGTAGAGGAAGCCCAAAGCTTTGAAAATCTCCGTGAAGCGCCGGGCCATCTCCACATTGAGCGCCTGGGGCATCTCCTCCGGAGCAATCTCCAGCCGCACCAGGTCGCCGTGGTAGCGCACCCGGAACTGGCGGAACCCCAGCGCCTTGACGGCCTCCTCTCCCTTCTCGACGGTCTTCACGTTTTCGATGGTGACCGGGGTGCCGTAAGGGATGCGGGAACTCAGGCATGCGGCGGCGGGCCGGTCCCAGGTGGGAAGACCTGCCTGCCGTGAGAGCTCGCGGATCTCGGCTTTGCTGAGCCCGGCCTCGACCAGCGGCGCCCGCACCTGATGTTTGGAAGCGGCGTTCTGGCCCGGGCGGTAGTCGCCCAGATCGTCGGTGTTGACCCCGTAGACGATGTGGGCATAGCCTCGCTCGCGGCCGACTTCTTCCAGCCGGGTGAACAGTTCGTCCTTGCAATGGAAGCAGCGGTCGGGGTTGTTGGCGGCGTAAGCCGGATTCTCGAACTCGCGGGTAGCGACGTATTCGTGGCGCAGGCCGTAGCGCCGGGCGAATTCCTCGGCATCCCGTTTGTGCGACTCGGGCATGGAGGCCGAGTCGGCTGTGATGAGCAACGCCCTATCGCCGAGGACTTGGCCTGCCGCCCAAGCCAGGTAGGCCGAATCCGTGCCCCCGGAGAAGGCCACGATCACGCGGTCCAGCCCCCGGAGGATTTCAAACAGACGCTCCTGCTTTTGTTGCAAAGCGGCGGCGTCGAATACGGTCTTAGTTTTGCCCAGCTCAGCCAGTGCGCCCATAACCCGGATTATACCGAAGCGTGTTTCTCATTGAAGCCCGGGGATTTCAGGCTGGTTTACAGCGCCCTCTTCGGCGCTGCCGTTCCCGTTGGAAAGAACCGAGGCGGCGGCGACCTGATCGCCCGGCTCAAGCTTCACCAGCCGCACGCCCTGCGTGGACCGGCCGGCTTGACGGATCTCCGACGCCTCCAGCCGTATGATCTTGCCTTCTTTGGTAATGATCATCACATCGGATTCGTCTTCGACCGCCAGCACGCTGACGACCTTTCCGTTGCGAGCCGTGGTTTTCATATTAATGATGCCTTTGCCGCCGCGGCGTGTGATCCGGTAGTCCTTGAGCGGCGTCCGCTTGCCGTAGCCGTTCTCGGAGATCGACAGGATGAGATCTCCTTCGCGCACGACTTCCGCGGCCACCAGGTAGTCGCCCTGCTCCAGGTCCATGCCGCGCACGCCGCGGGCCTGCCGCCCCATCGCGCGGACCTCGCTTTCCGGAAACCGGATCGCCTTGCCGTTGCGGGAAGCCAGCAGAAGGAAAGCGTCGCCGGTAGAGAGACAGGCGGCGATCAGCTCGTCGCCCTCGTCCAGGCTGATGGCGTGGATGCCGCGCGAGATGGGATTGTCGAATTCGGTCAGTTCTGATTTCTTGATGACCCCGTTGCGGGTCACCATGACGATGTAACGGCCCGGGACGAAATCCTGAACCGGCAGGAAGGCCTTGACCGTCTCATCCTGTTGCAGGCTGATCAGACCGGAGATGTTCTTGCCTTTGCCGGAGGTGGACGAATCGGGGATTTCGTAGACTTTGAGCCAGTAGACGCGGCCGCGGTTGGTGAAGATCAGCAGGTAGCTGTGAGTGCTGGAGATGATGAGATGCTCGACCACGTCTTCGGCGCGGGTGCTCATGCCGATGCGGCCCTTGCCCCCGCGCGACTGGCGGCGGTAGGTATCGACCGGCGTGCGCTTCAGGTAACCCCCGCGGGTGACGGTGACCGCCACATCCTCTTTCTGGATGAGGTCCTCAAGGCGGATCTCGCCGGCGTCCTCGACGATCTGGGTGCGCCGCTCGTCGCCGAACTCTTTCTGGACTTCCCTGAGTTCTTTTACGATCACGCCGCGCAGGACCTTGTCCGAACCCAGGATCTCGTTGTACTCGGCGATCCTGCGCTGGATTTCGGCCAGCTCCTCGAGGATCTTCAACTGCTCCATGTTGGTGAGCCGCTGGAGCTGGAGTTCGATAATCGCCTGGGCCTGTTTCTCGCTCAACTCGAAGCGCTCCATCAACCCGTCGCGCGCGTCACGCGGGGTCTTGGAAGCGCGGATCAACTTGATGACCGCGTCGAGGTTCTCCAGCGCTTTCTTGAAGCCAAGCAGGATGTGTTCGCGCTCGCGGGCCTTGCGAAGCAGATACTCGGTTCGGCGGCGCACCACGTCGACGCGGTGATCGATGAACCGCTTGAGGATCTCGATGAGCCCCATCTCGCGCGGCTGGCCGTTGACAATGGCCAGCATGATGACGCCGAAGCCGATTTGGAGCTGGGTGTGCTTGTAAAGGTTGTTCAGGATGACTTCCGCTTGCTCGCCGCGCTTGAGCTCAAAGACGATGCGCATGCCCTCGCGGTCGCTTTCGTCGCGGATTTCGGAGACACCGTCGAGCTTCTTCTCGTTCACCAGCGCCGCGGCCTGCTCGATGAGGCGTGATTTGTTCACCTGGAAGGGAATCTCGGTGACCACGATGCATTCCCGGTCCTTGCCGATGCGTTCAATAGCGGCCTTGGCCCGCAGCTTGAGCTGGCCGCGGCCGCGCGTATAGGCGTCGATGATGCCCTGGCGGCCGCAGATGAAGCCGCCGGTGGGAAAGTCCGGACCGGGGACCAATTCCAGGATCTTGGAAAGCGGAGTATTCGGGTTCTGCACCAGTGCGATGGCCGCCTCGATGATTTCCGACAGGTTGTGGGGCGGGATGTTGGTGGCCATGCCCACCGCGATGCCGGAACTGCCGTTGACCAAAAGGTTCGGGAAGCGCGCGGGCAGCACTTCCGGCTCCTGCTCGCTTTCGTCGTAGTTGGGACGGAAGTCTACGGTCTCTTTGTCGATGTCTTCCAGAAGCGTGTGAGCGATGCGCGCCAGGCGGGCTTCGGTGTACCGCATGGCCGCGGGCGGGTCGCCGTCGATGGAGCCGAAGTTGCCCTGTCCGTCGATGAGCGGGTAGCGCATGGAGAAGTCCTGGCCCATGCGCACCAGGGCGTCGTAGACGGCCGCGTCGCCGTGCGGGTGATACTTGCCGAGCACCTCGCCGACGATCTTGGCGCACTTGCGCGTGGGGCGGTTCCAATGCAGCCCCATTTCATGCATGCCGTAGAGAATGCGCCGGTGCACGGGCTTCAACCCGTCTCGGATGTCCGGCAGCGCCCGGCCGATGATCACGCTCATGGCGTAATCGAGATACGACCGGCGCATCTCGTCTTCGATGTTGACCGGGATCAGGTTCTTGCCGCTTTCGCCGCCCAGGGGCAACTGAGTGGGAGTGGGCGGCGGCGAGGGAGTCTGGTTGGAATCGGGACGTTCGGAGTCAGCCAATTTCGCACCTTCAGAGCCGCCTCTGTTTTCGCCGGATCTTCGCCGTCCGGCAGAGACTCGCTTCTGACTTTTTATTTTAGCATAAGCCCCTGAAAGATGTATCAGTTAAGAGCAGGTAGGCGGACCCCTCTTGCGGCCCGGGAACAAGCCGTCCTTCTCGACTCTTCACCGGGGCGCTCTACCGCCCCGAATTCAGGAAGGCCAGAAACTGGGAGGGATTCCGGGTCAGCCCGGCAAAGGTGGCAATCACCTTTTCGTCGGCATCGACAATTGCGTAATAGGGGATTGCAACGGTGGCGAATCTCTCTTGCAACAGCCTCTGGTTGCTCTCCGAAGCAGGATCGACGCCGTCCGTGTAAAGATCGACCAAGACAAAGCGGCTCAGCGCCTCGCGGATCTCAGGGCGCGTGAACATGTTGGCCTTCATCCAGTGGCAGTTGGTGCAAGCGTAGCCGGTGAAGTTGATGAAGACCAATTTGTTCTCAGCCCGGGCGCGGGACAGCGCTTCCTGGTATTGATCTTTCATCCAGACCAGACCCGTGGACTGCGCGGCTGGACCCGATGGCGAGGGCGGCGGAACATAGGCGTCGATTTCGCCCAGGCGGCCGCCGGTCATCCCAGGCGCAAGACTAAGCGCGAACACCAGCAAGAACGCCCCGATCAGAAGCCGCGCCACGCCCAGCTTCTCGTCAGGCCGCACGCCTTCCAACCGCAACAGCCCGAGCAAGTAGAGTCCCGCCAGTCCAAAAAGCACCATCCAGGCGGCCAGGAAACGCTCCCGTGTTAGGAGATTCCATTGCATGACCGAGTCCACGTTGCTGGCGTACTTCAGCGCGGCAGCCAAAATGATGAAGCCCAGCACAACTTTCACCCGGGCCATCCAACCGCCGCTTTTGGGCAACCGCGAA